>OIZE01000009.1_pt1 | contig 264044 bp, 241 predicted proteins | sample 1588421 | NCBI WGS metagenome assembly OIZE01 (sample SAMN03283251) | human gut metagenome | biome: human-associated habitat; material: feces | host: Homo sapiens | place: USA | collected 2013 | reverse complement strand
ACTACTACAACAGAAGCAGTAACTACTACAACGGAAGCAGCTACTACTACAACAGAAGCAGTAACTACTACAACGGAAGCAGCTACTACTACAACAGAAGCAGTAACTACCACAACGGAAGCAGCTACTACTACAACAGAAGCAGCTACCACTACGACTGAAGCAGCTACTACCACAACAGAAGCAGTAACTACCACAACGGAAGCAGCTACTACTACAACAGAAGCAGCTACCACTACGACTGAAGCAGCTACTACCACAACAGAAGCAGTAACTACTACGACAGAAGCAGCTACTACTACAACAGAAGCAGCTACCACTACGACTGAAGCAGCTACTACCACAACAGAAGCAGTAACTACTACAACAGAAGCAGTAACTACTACAACAGAAGCAGCTACCACTACGACTGAAGCAGCTACTACAACTACCACCGAAGCAACCACTACTTCTACAACTGAAGCAACCACTACAACCTCTGCTACTACAACACAGCCGCAGCCGAATGTAACAACTGTTATCTTTGAACTGGCTGACCCGAACTTCTACTTCTCTGTAGATGAAAGAGAATTCAAGGCAACCGATCTGTTCAAGTCTGTAACATTGATTTCGACAGATGCTGATGGCAATATTGTTTCTAAGGAAGACATCATCGACAAGGTAAACTTCAACGGTGCAACTCCGAAGAGCACTTATGTACAGGCTGACAAGTATTATGCAGGTACAATCCAGGCATACTACAATAATGGTACAGAAAACGTTCTGATTCCGGATGCTACCCCGACCGTTTATATCGGTGTTAAGGGCGACGCTGACTTGAATGGATTGGAAGATGTACCGGATGCTGTTACAATCCTGACTTATATTGCAAAGGTTGCCGCTGGTCAGGAAGGCATTGTATTGAACGATGATCCGATGCTGAACAAGCTGGCATTCTTCCTTGCAGATATTGATACAGAATCTAAGGAAGGTCAGAATACTGATGGCAAGCTGCTGGAAGTATCTGATGCTGTTTCGATTCTGACTTATGTTGCAAAGAAGGCAGCTGGTCAGGGTCCGACATGGCCGGATCTTGTTCCGTCCCTGAAGTCTCTGGAAGGCTCTATGTGGTATGAAGGCTAATTTGCCCGAAACCATGTGATTTTAGACAACATGTTGTGACAGATGTGATAGGACAGAAAAAGAATTCCCCCGGTGCAAGCAATTGCATCGGGGGATTCTATTTCATCTTGACAATACATAAGATGTCTATTGACAAGAAAAGTGGATTGTGTTATACTAAAAATGGTAAATTAGAACCTTGTAAGTAATTGCAAGGTTCTGATTTCATGAAACGGAGTGTTTTTATTTGGGAATCGGTGAAATTTGTTTGCTTGGAGTCGGCCTTTCGATGGATGCCTTTGCAGTTTCAATTTGCAAAGGGCTGCAAATGCGGAAGTTTAACTGGAAACAAGCCCTCTGGCTGGGCATTTTCTTTGGCGGCTTTCAGGCACTCATGCCGTTAACGGGCTGGCTGTTGGGTGCATTGTTTGCAAAGCATATCATGCGGTATAGCCACTGGATTGCATTTATTTTGTTGGCGTTTATCGGAGGAAAAATGCTGTTGGAATCCATCCGGCAGAAGAAAGAAGAACCTTCCGAAGAAACCGCAGTCTGTCCCAACAAGGTGGATTTCCGGGAACTGTTTTTGCTGGCAGTTGCCACTTCCATCGATGCCTTGGCGGTTGGTGTCACCTTTTCCATGATGCTGGATGTCAATATTTTTCTGTCTATTTTGTTGATTGGCAGTATTACATTTTTGTTTGCTCTGGCGGGCGTAAAAATTGGAAACCTGTTCGGCGACCGATTTGAAAAGCAAGCCGGCATATTAGGCGGCTGTATTTTGCTGGCGATTGGCGTGAAGATTCTGCTGGAAGGGCTGGGAATCCTCGGCTAAACCAAAGCAAAATTCACAGCAGCAATAAGGGGAGGATGTGAAAGCGTGCGAGGAAAGAAAATCGTACTGGACTTGGAATTTATTCCGTATAGGCGGAAGCAAGAACCCTATTGCGTACATGAGATTATTGAAATCGGAGCGGTTGCTCTGGATGCAGACAATGAAATCTATGACGAATTTCAGATGTATGTAAAGCCACAATATGGAACAGTTCCGCCGTTCGTCACGGCGATTACAGGCATTACCAATGAAATGCTAGTGGGGCAGGTTTCCTTTTCGGAGGCAATGCAGGCGTTTGAAGCTTGGCTGCCACAGGAGGAATCTTACCGCTTTTATACTTGGAGTGGCAGCGACCAGCATGTTTTTCAGGCAGAAGCTGAATGGAAAGAACGTCCGTTGCTGGGCAATTTCTATGGCTGGTGGGTGGATTTACAGCGGCTGCACCAGCGAATTTATGGCTTTTCCAAACCGATGAAATTAGTAACCGCACTGGGTTCGATGCAGATTTATTTTGAAGGAACAGAACATGGTGCGTTGGCAGATGCTCGGAATACGGCAAAGATTTTGCAGGAACTTTCCGATGTTCGCCGTGTCAAAAATAACTTCTCAACTTCTCATGTTACCTATAATATTGCTAGTGACCATACAAGCGGCGGTTTTACGATTGGACGATTGCCCATTCGGAAAACGGCACACAGTGGAAAAAAATAAGAAAATCCCGTTGGACAAGAAGCTGCTTGCCCAGCGGGATTTTTTTGTCTGTTTAATTTTGTAAACAAGGGTGATACTGCTGCATGATGGTTTTATAGATGAACCGATGCCCCTTGCGGTTTGGATGAATGCCATCCTCACAGAGCAATGCCTGATAGCCGTGCTGTGCGAGAAATGCACTCCGGATATCGACCACTGGAACATGCAGCTTTTGTGCCAATAGGAGCACTTTCATGTTATACATTTCCTGCCAGCGGTAAATCGTATCCACACCGCCCAGCCAGTGCAGAATGTTGTCTGGATGCAGGTTGCGAGAAATCCATTGAAAATACCGTTTCGGTTCGAGTGGCGGCAGCGTTAAAAGAATCGGATTGCCTTTTTTCTCCTGAATCAGCTGAATGGCTTTTGTATAGAGGGCTTCAAACTGTTTCAGTGGAGTATGCGGTTCATGGTGTGCCTGCGGTCGTTCTGAAACGGCACTCCAGTCAAAATCGCAGTCGTTTCCGCCAAATTCCAGAAACACATTCTGATAACTTGCGAGTTGGTCGGTGTGACGGGTGATAATAGATAAGCCCTTTTGAATGGTGCTGCCCATAACAGAGAAGTTATGCAGGGCAGTGGAAGGGGAAATCCATTCGGTGATTTCTTTTTTCAGGCTGCTGTAACGGTGGGTTTCCGCATCTAAGACAATGCCTTTGCTGATCGAATCGCCGAAAATGCCGATTTGAAGTGTCTGTTCCATAAGAAAACCTCCTGATTAACGGCTTGCGATGGGTCGTAGACCGATTTTTTATGATAGATTCCAGCAGCGACGGGCTGCCGGAAAGGATGCTCAATGAAAAAACGGACGCTCCGAAGAACGTCCGCTATTGGTGTGACCGAACCTATAAGCCGAGTTCTGTCGAGTATGGTAATTTATCTCGACTGTACGTCGCCGCACAGCTCTAGCCGTCATTACGCCATCCCCACCGGGTCAGTGTTAGAATGCCGCACCAATAGACGTTGCATCGGATAAGGTTTACATAGCAGCATAGTCACCTATGCTCTGGTGTGCTCTTACCACGCCTTTCCACCCTTACTTTCCGAAGAAAGCGGTATCTCTCTGTTGCACTTGCTCTAGGGTCGCCCCCGGTTGCCGTTAGCAACTATCCCACCCTGCGATGCTCGGACTTTCCTCATGGATGTACTGGAAACCAGCATCCACGCTACCATACAGTTCGCTCACTCTTTTATTGTACAAGAAAAATAGGGAATTGTCAAGTATCATTTTTATAGAATCTGAGAACTTTTTGTGCGAAAAAGTCGGATTCTTTAGCAGTTCCAAGCGTCCAATGTTTCCAGAATCTCAGCGTATACAACTGCCTTGTTGCGTTCGTTGAGAATTTCGTGCCGCATGCGAGGGAATAGCGTGCTGTTTACATTCTGGTAGCCCAGTTCTGCCATGCGGTCAACAGCCTGTTGAAAACGGGTATCATTGCCCCGACAAGGGTCATCGCCGCCGGAGAAAAACCAAATCGGCAGCTCTGGCTGTGTAATCGTCCAGTCTTTGGTGTTGTAAGTGGTATTTAACAGGGCGAGCAGGACAGCATAGCCGTTTAATGTGAAGTGAAATTGACAGAGTGGGTCGGCATTGTAAGCATCTACAACCGCTTCATCGCTGCAAATCCATGTGTTAGAACGGGATTCCGAGCGAAACGGACGCTGAAATGTATTGTACAGAATGCGGTCAATGCGTTTGCTGTGGCTGGTATCGCCCCGATGCACAATGACTCGATTTAAAATAGACTGCATACGGGTCATTGCCGGCAGCGGAGAGGGTGAACCACTGAGAATCAAACCGTCCAGAATGTCGGGATATTGCCGCAGATAGCAGCGAGCAATGAGCGAACCCATGCTGTGCCCCAGCAGATAGAGCGGCAGCCCTGCATATTGCGTTTGAATCCATTCTGTCATCTGGTGCAGGTCGGCAACGAGTGCTTCTGCACCATCTTCCCCGAAATAGCCCAGCGGAATGGTGTCGCTGATGCTCTCCCCATGTCCCCGATGGTCATGAATCAGGCAGATGTAACCCTGTTTGGTGCAGTGGCGGAGAAAATCTAGATAGCGTTCTTTGTGTTCGCACATGCCGTGAGAAACCTGAAGAATACCACAAGGCACGGTTTCTTCCTGCGGCAGGAGCAACAAGCCCGACAGTGGTAAGCCGTCTTGGTCAGAGAGCAGGGTAAATGGCTGAATGGTCGTTGGCAGCATAAGCAGAAGTCCTCTCTTTCTAAAGTCAGTCACAGTGGAAACAGGGCAGTTTCCGTTTTGTTGGAATTAGTATACCAGAAAAAATCGGATTTGTCCAGCACACTTTTTCTGTTTTTGTTGTTGCTTCCCGAATCCCTGTTTCCAAATTGCAGAATTTGCAGAAAAAATAAAATTTTTTTGCAAAAACACTTGAAATTCTGTTTGCTGTGTGGTATAATAAAAATTGTCACGGCGGAGTGTGTGCAGCTGCACAAAGGCTCTGCTGTCGGATCCATTCCGGAATATCGGTGTGCGGGTCCTGTGCAACAAAGCACCGTGAACCATGTCAGGCGGGGGACCGAGCAGCATTAAGCGGATCGTTTTGTGTGCCGCAGTCAACCTGCACACCCATGTTCCGGAATTTTTTTGTATTTTGGAAAACGACAGAAAAAGGAGGCGGATTCCATGTACAAAGCATTATATCGGACATGGCGTCCGATGTCGTTTGACGATGTGATTTCTCAGCCGCATATCACAGAAACCTTACAAAATCAAGTGCGTACCGGAAAGACGGCACACGCTTATTTGTTTACGGGTTCTCGTGGGACGGGGAAAACCACTTGTGCCCGCATTCTGGCGAAAGCTGTGAACTGTCCGCACGCTGTCAACGGCAATCCTTGTTTGGAATGTGACATCTGCAAAGACGCTGACCGTGGAATTTTGTCCGATGTGATTGAAATTGATGCGGCATCGAATAACAGCGTAGAAGATATTCGGGATTTGCGGGAAGGTACGGTTTACCGTCCGGAACGCTGTGCCTATAAGATTTATATTATTGACGAAGTGCATATGCTTTCCGGAAGTGCATGGGGGGCATTGCTGAAAGTCATGGAAGAGCCGCCGGCATATGTGAAATTCATTCTGGCGACCACAGAGATGCACAAAGTTCCAGCCACGATTTTATCTCGGTGTCAGCGGTTTGCATTCCATCGGATTCGGTTGGAAGATATCGCTGCCCGTTTGCGATATATTGCAGAAAAAGAACAAATTCCGCTGGCAGAAGGGGCAGATCTTCAGATTGCCCGCTGTGCAGATGGCGGAATGCGAGATGCGATTTCCCTGTTAGACCAGTGTGCAGCAGTTTCCGAGGGAGCGATTACGCCGGAAGCCGTTGCGGAGGCAGCTGGTGTATCGGGTCGAGCACCGCTGTTTCGGATTCTGGAAGATGTTCTGCAAAATCGGCTGGGCGATGCATTGAAAGAAGTCGATGTCTTGTATCAAGGCTCGAAAGATATGGCAAGACTCTGCGAGGAGTTGACAGAACAGCTGCGGAATATGATGCTGCTGAAAGCCGGCAATGTTCCGGAAGAGTTGCTGAGTTGTCTGCCGGAGGAACTCCCACAGCTGCGGGAACTGACCAGTCCGGTGACGATGGAACAAATCTTGCGTGCAATTTCTGTTTTGCAGGATTGCCGAGAACGGATGCAGCGAAATCCGGGCAAACGAACAGAATTGGAATTGGCGTTGATTCGGCTGACGCTGCCAGCAACGGTACAAACACCGCTTGCAGCGATGCCAGCAGCAGCCCCAGCACCAAGACCGATGCAGCCAAGACCAGTTGTAGCAGCTGTCCAGCAGGCAGAAGTATCAACGCAATCGCCTGCACCACAGCCGACACCAACCCCAACACAGACTACACAGGAACAGATTCAACCTGTTTCCCAGTGGGCAGATATTCTGGAGGCATACCGGAGTGTGAATCCGGCAGTTTCCGGCAGCCTTGCGGAATCGGATGCCTATATTCGGGGCGGAACGCTCTTGATCGTTGCAAAGAATCCGTTTTTCCTGACCCTGCTGAAAAATCATGAAAATGCCCGTTCGCTCGGCGATACGGTACGACAGATTTTAGGGCAGGAATATAAAATTCTTGCAAAATGCAGTAATCCGGCACAGACGGAGGTTTCTCCGGTGCAGACACTGTTGCAAAAAGCCAAAGACAGCAATCTTGAAACTGCTGTGGAATAAAAAATTTTTGATTTAAATTCATTCTTTAAGGAGATCTCAATCATGAAAGCAAGATTACCAAAGCAGAATATGGGCGGTGCCCAGAATATGAATGCAATGATTCGTCAGGCACAGAAGATGCAGGATGAAATCACCACCTTACAGGAAGACATCGAAAACAGAGAATTTTCCGCAACCTCTGGCGGCGGTGCAGTTTCTGTTGTTGTAACAGGGAAGAAGACCATCAAGTCCCTGACTATCAACAAGGAAGTGGTTGATCCGGAAGATGTAGAAATGTTGCAGGATCTGGTCATCAGTGCCATCAACGAAGCTGTAAACCAGGTAGAAAGCACAACAGAAACCGAAATGAGCAAGATTACAGGTGGCGTATCCCTGCCGGGTCTGTTTTAATCCATGGCAGACAGCAATGCACTGCCCATGGTGCTGTTGGCAGAACAGTTTGCAAAGTTGCCGGGAATCGGCATGAAATCTGCCCAGCGTCTGGCGTATTATCTGATTTCCAGACCGGAAGAAGAAGTACAGGCATTTGCAGATGCAATGGTTCACGCCAAAAAAGCGATTCACTATTGCAGCTGCTGCCAAAACCTCACTGATCAAGCAGTCTGTCCGATTTGCAGCGATGATACCAGAGATCATGGAATCATCTGTGTGGTGGAAGCACCGAAAGACGTTGCCGCTTTCGAGCGTACCAACGAATATCATGGCGTTTACCACGTTTTGCACGGGCTGATTTCTCCGCTGACCGGTGTCATGCCGGAACAGCTGAAGATTCGGGAACTGTTGGCACGGTTACAGAGCGGAACGGTTCGAGAAGTCATTATGGCAACGAATCCCACTGTGGAGGGCGATGCCACAGCGATGTATCTCGCACAGCTGCTCAAGCCGATGCAGATAAAAGTTTCCCGTTTGGCATTTGGATTGCCAGTCGGCGGTGTGGTGGAATATGCCGATGAAGTCACGCTTTATAAGGCACTGGAAAACAGAAGCGAAATGTAACAAAAAACATCCCTGTCAAGTGGCAGGGGTGTTTTCTTTTGGAAAAGGAGGATGCTGTCTATGAATTCCTGCGAACAGATTCGCACTGCAATGATGGCATATGATTGGATTGGATTTGATTTATTTGATACCCTGTTGCTGCGTCCGTTTTTGCAGCCGGACGACCTGTTCTGTCAGATGGAACAGGAATTGCAAGTGCCAGATTTTGCAGCACTGCGGAGTCAGACGGAAAACCAGCTGCGGCAGGGCAGAAAACGGGAACTGACCTTTCTCGAAATCTATCAGGCAATCCAGCAGAAAACGGGTGTTTCTGATGCCGTGATACAGCAGTGGATGGATTTGGAACTGGAACTGGAATGGCGGTACTGCTATCCGAGAGAGAGCGGACTTTCCCTGTATTGTGCGGCGAAAGAAGCCGGAAAACACATCGCCATTGTAACAGATATGTATCTGCCAATCGACCAGATTGTGCGAATGCTGCAAAAAGTCGGAGCAGGCGACTATGATTTGTTGCTGCTGTCCTCTGAATTGGGATATAGCAAGGCGAACGGCGGAATTTATCGACAGTTGAAACGCATGGAAATCCCACCAAAGCAATTTTTGCAGATTGGGGATAACCGCATTGCAGACGTGGAAAATCCTCGTTGTCTGGGCTTGCAGGGAATGTGGCTGCCAGCAGCCAGAGCCGTGTTCCAGCACTACGGACGATTGTATCCAGCGATTCAGGCAGAACAGCCTTCTCTTGCAGAGCGTTGCAGCGTCGCCTTGGCAGTGAATACCTATTTTGACGACCCATTCCGCATGATGCGGCGAGAATGCGACTGGAACGCAGACCCCTATTTTATGGGTTTGCTGTTGCCAAATGCAGAGCATCTGCCGGAAGTTGTTACGCAGGATTTCATGTTTCAGCGTGGACAGGAACGTGCCATGCAGCTGGCAACCCACTTTTTCGAGCATCCGCTTCCAGCGGCACAGGGGGCAATTGAAATGCTCTGTCACCATGCAGCAGAGGCAGACCGAGCAGCATTTCCGAAAGATGATGCATGGACGGCAGTTTGTACCCCTTGTGGATTTTCCACCCTGCCAGAGCCGAAAAAGCCGGCAAAGTGGAAAACCCATCTGCGATTGCTGCGGCAATTTCTTTCAACTTGTAGAGCGTAAAAAAATCCGCACGTGTTGTGAAACCCGTGCGGATTTTATAGTATTTGCAAAATCGCCTTATGGAATAGTGGTTGTGGTTGTTTCTGTTTGAACGATAGCTTCCCCTGTAGTGGTCTGTTTGGGAGCATACCAAGCCTGATATTCTGAAAGGGTCAAAACCAAATCGGAATTATAAGCATCAATCATCTGTTGTTTCGTGGTATAACCAGCAGCGTCGTCCATTAGATATTCGCCATACCACAGCCCAAAGAACGACCAGACTGCTTGATCTCGCCGAATGGCGGTCAAGTCTGGAATGGTGCTGCATTCGCTGAGGGCAACCATCTTATTTTTTGCAATCTTCTGTAAAGCAAAAAATTGTTCGTAACGGCTGCCATATGCTTCATCAGCATCCACATAAATATCCGCAGCAGCAATATCATATTCTGTGTCGGGGACGAGATATTCTGCACTCTGCCCGTTCCAAATCCAAATCAGGTTGTGCAACTGGTGATAGTCTACCATGCGGGTATACATGAGATGCCACAGCCATTGATAGGCTTCACTGCCAGATGCACCCCACCAGAACCAGCCGTTGCTTGCTTCCTGTAGCGGTCGCCAGAGGACGGGAACACCAGCTTCCTGCAATTCTTTCAACGCTTCTGCGGCAGCATCAATATCTTCAATCAGGGCAATGCATTCTGCTGAAATCGTGCCATCTTTGCGGAGTTGTTGCAATTCATAGCGGTTCAAGTGGGCAATGTCTGCATCCGTCACAGCGTTTGCAAGGGAGAAGTCTGTTTCATCCTTGTAAACGGATGCTGTTCCAATGGGGGCATTCCAATGCCACATTAAGCCAACGACACCGCCACGTTCTGCCCATTCCAAACTAGAATCAATGGCATCTGCCTCTTCCGGAGAGCCGCCGTTGCCGGAATACCCGTATAGGTCTGCGAATCGAATCAACGGCAGTTGTCCAGTAATCTGATAAATCTGAGTGAGTTCGGTATTTTCCGCACTGGAAACATACTGTCCGGAAATCATCGTCTTTCCATATTGCCCCACGAGAAATTGCATCAGATTTTTCGTTTCTTCGGTTGCATTCGGGTCACAGAGTTCGGAGGAAATCGAAACGCTGTCCTGTTTCTCTGCATTTTTCAGCAGAATGCAGTCAATGAGTGCATCGCCACTTTCCTGCTGAATGGTAATGGTGCGAGTTCCAGCCTCCAGATAAACGCCCTGTACCGTTGCCTGTACAAATTTTCCCGTTCCGGGAATTGTGAGGAGATTATACGGCGTTCCCTCTACGGTCATCAGACAAGTTGCATCGGCATCCGCCGCCATCACAACGGAAATATCATAGTGCTGTGAGGATGGAACAGAAGCCTGAAATAATAATGTGTTTTGTAAATCGCCGGAAAGTCCGGCAACATAGCCGCTTCCGGTGTATCCGCTGCGTTCATTTTCCACGGTGAACAGCGTGGATAATTTGCAGTCTTCCGCCTGTACCCGTACTTCTGCCGGCATTTCCATGCTGGCAGGTGCGGAAACGGTTTCCTGCGGATAGGATGGACCTTGAATCGTCGTGGTTGTCATCGTTTCCGGAGCGGATTCGGTTGGCGGTTCTGTTGTTTCTGTAGTAGAAAGAGGAACAGACTGCGGTACACGAGGATATTGTTGTACCGTCTGACAGCCAGTCATGACAAAAAAGCAGAGCATCGACAGAATGATGCTGCCTATTCGTTTCATGCAACTTCCTCCTTTCTGAAATTGCAATTTATATCCGTACGGTATAAGTGTGTCCAGCAACGGTTTCAAACTGAATGGTTTCTCCGTCTTGCAGAGCTTCTACTGGTTTCTGTTCGCAAGTGACGCTGGCAACGGCATTGCACCGCAGGCGGCATGGATTCCCGTTCAGCGAGAGAATCGCAGCAGTGGTCAGCTTGCCATTTTCCCACTGCATACCCACTTCAAAGCCACCTCTTGCACGCAGTCCGCTAACGCTGCCTGTTGTCCATTCCGGCGGCAGTGCTGGGAGCAGGTTCAGTTCATCGGCATGGCTTTGCAGCAAGCATTCTGCAATCGCAGCCAATCCGCCGAAGTTTCCGTCAATCTGGAACGGCGGGTGAGAATCCAATAAATTCGGGTTGGTTGACCAAGTCAACAGTTGCTGCAAGTTTTCATATGCCATTCTGCCATCAAGCAATCGTGCCCACATATTGATAATCCATGCACGACTCCAGCCAGTGTGATTCCGGCTTCCGTGAATCAGGCGGCGAATCAAGGTTGCCCGTGCAGCCTTGCTGAGTTGTGGGGTCTGGTGTGGGTCAATCAAGTGTGCCGGATACAGGGCAAACAGCTGTGAAATATGGCGGTGTCCAATGTCAACTTCTGCATAGTCCTCCGACCATTCCTGAATTTGTCCATACTTTCCGATTTTAATCTTCGGCAGCTTCTTCAGCAGGTCTGACAATTCCTGTGCAAAGGCTTCATCTCGCTGTAAAATCCGGCTGCTTTCGATGACATCTTGAAACAGAACGGTGATGATTTCAGAGTCCATAGCTGCCCCCATGCAAAGACTGCCAGTTTCTCCGGATTTTGTTCGATAGGTATTTTCTGGTGAAACAGATGGGCAGGTTACCAGCTCGCCCTTTTCGTTTTCCATGAGATAATCCACGAAGAACAGGGCTGCTTCTCGCATCAAATCATAGTGAGCAGACAAGAAATCCCGGTCTTGCGTGAAGAGATAGTGTTCAAAAATGTGCAGGCAGAGCCATGCTGCACCAGTCGGCCAAATCGTTGCTGGCTTACACAAATCCTGCGGAGCGGTATCGCCCCAAATATCTGTGCTGTGATGGCAGACAAAGCCTCGGCAGTGGTACATTTCCTTTGCAGTTTTTCGTCCCGGGTCTTGCATCCGTGCAATCAAATCAAACAATGGCAAATGGCATTCTGACAAGTTGCAGACTTCTGCCGGCCAGTAATTCATCTGCGTGTTGACATTGACCGTGTAACGGCTGCCCCATGCTGGGTGCATATCTTCGTTCCAAATGCCCTGCATATTCATCGGCTGTGAGCCCGGACGGCTTCCGGCAATCATCAGGTATCTGCCGTAATTGAAATAGAGCACAGCAAGATGTCCGTCATGGATTTGCAGCTTGCATTCCTTATGGTCGCCCTCATCGCCCCGTAACCGCTGTAAGCGTTCGTCTGTCGGCAGGGTGCTGTTGCCTTCGCTGTTGTCTGGCAAGTTCAAGCGTACCCGCCGGAATAATTTCTGATAGTCGCTCAAATGGCGATAGAGCAGTTCTTCATAGGTGCAGTCCTGTGCATAGGCAACGTCCATGCGGGCAGCTTCTTCGTAGTCATCCCCGTGATAGAAACTGGTTGCCACAGAGAGCAGCAGGGTAACTTCATCTGCGTTTTCAATGACCAGCTGACCGCCCAGTGTTCGCATCGTGCCGCCAGTCTGCCTGCCCGTCAGGGCTGCTGCAAAGCCAATGCCGTTCTTTCCGCCTGTACCGCCAGTATAGAGAATGGTATTTGGTGCACATGGGCGACAATCGTCATAATCGTCCTCTCTGCCATCAATTCCAACGGACAGCGAAATGCAGCCCTTTTGGTCGGCAGCAATGTGCAATACCATAATCTGGTCTGGATAGGAAACAAACAGTTCCCGGATATAATTGACCTCATTCACGTTGAATTGTACGGCTGCCAATGCTTGTTCCAAATCCAAACTGCGGCAATATTGACGGGCTTTCCCCTGTAATTTCTGGTGAATTTCCAAGTTGCCCAGTGGCATATAGTGCCGTGCATTGGGGGTTACGCCCTGCATTTTTTCAAAAGCAATCTTTTCTGCTGCCTGAATGTGTTCTTCTGCGAGGAGTTTGCGGATTTCCAAAAGTCCTTCATAAGCATCTGGGTTGTTGCGTTCTCGTTTTCCGCCTGACCAGACAGAATCTTCATTGAGTTTGATGACTTCATGTTCTGGGTCGCCGAACAGCATGCCCCCGATTCTGCCGTTCCCGACTGGCAGTGCATGGTCAAAATCTGTCGCTGGACTGCGATACCAAAGTGTGGTTTGTGAATCCATGTTTCATATCCTCCGTTTCCTCGTTTTCCATATAAGAATTTGAGCATTTCTGCCCAATATCCCATTTATTATACCATAATCACCCACAAAAAGCAATTGGTTCTTTCAAAATCAAACCATAAAATTTAATTTCCTATTTTTTACAGATATGTTACGTTCTATTCTTCTTTTTCGGGGTTTCTTGTCTATTTTCTTGACATTGTGAAAAAAATATGGTACAATAAATCAAAATCCTGGGGATTGGATTGCAAAAAAATTTTGAGATTGAGAGATGATTGCTGTTGAAACGATACGCAACCCGAAAAAAAAACTCTGTACGAAAATATATCTTAATGGCTGCTGATATTGGGATTCTATTTTTGTGCATAGTCTTAACGGTATTTGTGTTTTTCCTGCTGGAACAACCAGTCATGCAGATGAACCACCTGCTTCCGTATTTCGCCATCAACATTCTGCTATCCTTTTTGACGTTAACGGTCAGTGGGGCATATGATGTCTTTTGGCGATACTTTAACATGCGGGACTATATCACTTGCTCGCTTGGCGTTGTCATCGGGCAAGTGCTCAGCAGTCTTGTGGTGTTATTGCTGCGGTGGCATATTCCGTTCGGCTTCTTGATTCTGAATGCGGTTCTTGCTGTTGGCGGAATTGTGGTGTTTCGTCTGATTTTCCGCCGCACCTTTTTGATTCTGACAGATGCCGGACGGGTGGAATCCCGAAAGCGGCTGTTAATTGTCGGTGCAGGCAGCGGATGCGAATTGATTTTGAAAGAAATTCAGCGTTCTTGTTCAGATCCGGAAAAAACACCGCCGATACCCTACGACCCTATCTGTATTGTCGATGATGATCCGTTGAAACGCAACGCAACGGTAATGGGTGTTCGGGTTGCCGGAACGACAGAGGATATTAAACCACTCTGTGACAAGCTGAAAATTGATATGATTATGTTTGCGATTCCATCTTGTGATGAAGAGAATCGCAGACGGATTCTTGACCTCTGTTCCCATGCAGGGCGACCGGTTAAAATTATGCCGTATCTGAGCCAGATTTTGTTTCAGAAAGACATCATCCCACAGATTCAGGATATTCGGATTGAAGACTTGCTGGGCAGAGAGCCGGCAAAATTTGACCGAGAAAAAGTTGCCAGCTTTTTAAAAGATAAAGTCTGCATGATTACAGGCGGCGGCGGTTCGATTGGTTCGGAAATTGTCCGGCAGATTATGACCTATCACCCCAAAAAAGTCATCATTGTAGATATCTATGAAAACAATGCCTACGATATTCAGCAGGAATTGTTTCTCACCTATGGTTCAAAAATTCCGTTGTTTGTGGAAATTGCCTCTGTTCGGGATCATGTAAAACTGATTACCCTGTTTGAAAAATATCATCCGCAGATCGTCTTTCATGCAGCAGCCCACAAACATGTGCCGCTGATGGAAAGCTGTCCGGAAGAAGCAGTAAAGAATAACATTGTTGGCACATTCTATCTGGCAACACTGGCAGCTACATTCCAATGTGAAAAATTCATCATGATTTCCACCGATAAGGCGGTACACCCTGCCAATGTCATGGGGGCAACAAAACGCTGCTGTGAAATGATTATTCAGTATATGTCCCAGCATTCCACCAATACAGAATTTATTACCACTCGATTCGGGAATGTGCTTGGTTCAAATGGTTCTGTCATTCCGCTGTTCCGGAAACAACTGGAAAGCGGAAAGCCACTGACCGTTACGCACCCAAAAATGATTCGGTATTTCATGACCATTCCAGAGGCAGTATCGTTGGTGCTGCATGCCAGTGCAATGGCACATGGTGGGGAAATTTTTGTGCTGGATATGGGTGCACCTGTTCGCATTTTAACGCTGGCAGAAAACTTGATTGCTGCTTATGGGAAACGCCCTTATTTTGATGTAAAAATTCGATTTATTGGGCTGCGTCCTGGCGAAAAAATGGAAGAGGAACTGATGACAGAGCAGGAAAACAAGCAGCAAAAGACCTTACAGGAAACCGAAAACAGTCAAATCTTTATCGGGAAACAAATTGCATTCGATGATAGCAACTTTATTTCACGCCTTTATAAGATTGAACAGGCTGCCTTGCGAAATGACCGGGAAGAAACCTTACAGCTGCTCAAAGCGTTAGTTCCGGATTTCCATCATGAAGATGTCCATTCATCCACTGCAAAATAAGGAAAGGAGCGTTCTTCTTTGCACAATTTTTATCGTCGTTATGGAAAGCGGCTGCTGGATATCATCCTTGGCATTCTTGGCTGCATTCCAGCTTGTCCCGTGATGCTGATTGTCATCATTGCGATGTTTTTTTTCGACCGAGGAACGATTTTCTTTGTACAGGAGCGTGCTGGAAAACGAGATGCCAACGGTAACCCGACCACATTCCGCATGCACAAATTCCGCACCATGAAAATGAATACGCCCCACGATGTTCCAACTGACCAATTTGAACATGCTGACCAGTATATTACATCACTGGGGAAATTTCTGCGGAAATCCAGTCTGGACGAACTACCGCAGATTTTTGACATTCTGCGAGGGGATATGTCTTTTGTTGGCCCACGTCCAGCACTGCCGAATCAAACCCGACTGCTGGAATTGCGGCATGAAAACGGTTCTGACCAGCTGAAACCCGGATTGTTTGGCTTGGCACAGAAAAATGGACGGGATCAGCTGCTGGAAACGGAAAAGGCTGCTTATGATGGCGAATATGCAGAAAAGCTTTCTTTCTGGATGGACTGCAAATCATTTTTTGGCTGTATCTTTAATTCTGTTCTGCAAAAGAATATTGTAGAGGGAAAGCAATCACATTCCACAAAAAAATAATCAATAACAGCGGACACGTTTTCTGAAAATCTGAAGCGTGTCCGTTGTTTTTTTATATGAGCTTATCTCGACAGCTGCGGAAACACTTTCACCAAAGGCAGGTGATATTGTTCTGCCAACTTCTTGCAGGCTTGCTGAGAATTCGTATCCAGTAGGGCACTTGGATGATGTGCATCGCAGCCAATAATCGCAGTGTTTCCAACAGATTCCGCAATCTTTAGAAAGGCAGGGTTTGGATACTGCCGATGGTCTGCAAGTCCCAGCTGATTGATTTCAATCGGGATTTGCTTTTCTTTTAGGTAGACGCAGAGTCGCCGAAATTCCTGTTCATAGAGGGCAGGGTCGCCGATGAAGTGAAATAAATCCGGATGGGCAAGATAGAGATAGTTTCCGGTTTCCATGCCAGTGATGACTTGGTCAACGTAATGTTTTAGTTCTGCTGCATTGTCTGTCGGTCTTCCGGTATAAATGCCACGCTGTTCCGGATAAAGAAAATGTTCGCCGAGAATTTGATAGTCAATCGGATAATCCTGTAAAAACTTCTGCTGTTCCGGTAGCATTTCCGGAACATATTCCGATTCCAGACCGATATAAATTGTAATATCTGCGGCATATTCTTTTTTCAGTGCAGTCAAGGAAGTCACATAGCCGTCCAATTCATCGGGGGTCATGCGGATGGGGGAAACATAGCCGTCTGAAAAAATCCACGGGCAGTGGTCGGAAAAGCCCAGAACTTGAAAGCCGTTTTGAATGGCAGCTTCTACATAGGCTTTGTCCTCGCCGGTTGCGTGGTGACAGCGTGCAGTGTGGGTGTGATAATTGGCAAACATAAAAAGACCTCCTGTTTGTTGCGATGGGTTTGGATTTGCTTATTCGCTTTCCCGTTCTTGAATTGCCTGTTGGTATAAGTCTTGTTTCCGGTATCCGGTTTCCGCTGCAACTGCCTTGCAGGCATCTGTCAGCCGTTCGCCCTGTGCAACCCGTTCTTGTACCTGTTGCAGGGCATCTTCCATGGAAAGTGTCGTTTCGTCTGTTGATTCCGGCATACCTGCAACAATCAAAACAAATTCTCCCTTGGGTGGCTGCTGTTCATAGCGATGCAGAGCCTCTGCGAGGGTTGTTTTCCAGACTTCTTCGTGCAGTTTCGTCAGTTCCCGACAGATGGAAACGGGGCGTTCTCCGCCAAAACAAGCGACCAAATCCGTCAGTGTTCGCAGTAATTTGTGTGGGGCTTCGTAGAAAATCATGGTGCGGCGTTCGGTTTGCAGGGAATGCAAGTGTTCCATTCGCTGTTTTTTGGTGACGGACAAGAACCCCTCGAAGGTAAACCGTCCGGTTTCCTGTCCGGAAATTGCCAGAGCTGTAATTGCTGCACTGGGTCCCGGAACGGCAGTGACTGGGATACCCTGTTCTTTGCAGCATCGTACTAAAATTTCGCCCGGGTCAGAAATGCAGGGCATGCCGGCATCGGTGACAATGCCGCAGGTTTCTCCGGCAGCAATTCGCTGTAATAGTTGTTGGGTGACGAGTTGCCCGCTGTGGTCATGATAGCTGACCATCGGGGTGTGAATGTCATAGTGGCTGAGCAGTTTTCGAGTGACACGGGTGTCCTCTGCTGCAATGAAATCGACTTCTTGCAACATTCGCAGCTGCCGCAAGGTCATGTCTTCAAGATTTCCGATGGGTGTTCCAATTACATATAATGTGCCGCTCATGGCTGCACCTCCTGTTCTTCTGGTAAGCGGTAGAGATTCCGGACAGCTTCCGAATCTGTTTCCCCGTCCCGAATATAAAATTGCGGAAGGACGTTTAAGAATGGCTTTCCGCCTTTTCTGCCCTCTAACAAAAACAGCCACGGGGCAGTATCTGGATTTTTAGAAACGAATTGCAATCGTTTTGGTTCGATGTGAAATTGCTGCATTGCAGCAATGCAATCCGCCAGCCGTTCCGAGCGGTTGCAAATACAGAGCCGTCCGCCGAATTTTAATAACCGACTGGCAGCCTGACAGACATCTGCAATGTTGCAGAGAATTTCGTGTCGTGCAATTTTTTGTGCGGTCAGCTGGCTTTCCATGCCGGCTTGATAGGCTTTATAAGGGGGATTGCAGGTGACTAAATCGCAGCGTTCCAGAGGAGCATCCTGCCAGAGCTGTTTGAGGTCGGCACAGACGGGGGTCACACGGTCTTGCACGCCGCATTCTGCAATTGCCTGTGAGAATTGGTCGATGGCATCGGCTTGAATATCCACACCCCAAGTATGTTTTGGGGGATTTTTTCGTTGTAGAATCATGGGGATAATTCCGCAGCCTGTGCCGAGGTCACAGACAAGGTCTTTTTTTCGCCAGTTGGAGAAGTTGGCAAGTAAAAAGGCATCTGTTCCGAAGCGGTGATTTTCGCTGACATAGACGTGCATTTGTCCGGTCAGCGGTTCTTTGCGGTAGCTGGACATGGTCTGCTCCTTTCTGATGAGGTGATAAATTTTTACGGAAAACGCTGTATCATTCTAAAAAGTTTTTCGATGCAGCAGTTTTTCAAAAATGCTGCCGAGGTGTGGGCGAGTAGCCCACATTTGCGGAGCAAATTCAATTTTGCAGTCTGTTTTTCCTGCTGCAATTGCATTTTTTGGAACTTGCCAATTCGCAATTTGATTGTCTTTGTGAAACAAGTTGCAAATTCGGACAAGGCAACGGGGCAATTGCAGCACGCTGGTAGGCAAAAGCAGGGGTGGAACCCCCTTTTGCCGGATGTTGCAGATTGTTTTCCCTAATATGCAAATGATTCCCTTAAAATTACAGCGGAATCCGTCCACTCTGAATCTCTGCCAGCAATTTCTGTAAATCCTTTACAGAAACGGTTGCCCGTGCTTGTATCGTGTTCCAATCCATTTCCGATAGCGTCGGCTCATAAACGCCAACCGTGAAAAATCCATCTGTCGCAGCGGTTTCTATGGCGTGTACAGCATCTTCTACAACAACCGTTTGCCGTTTGCCACAGCCCATCCGACTGGCAGCCTGCCGGTAAATCGTTGGCTGTGATTTTCCAACACCGACTTCCTGCTCTGTCATTAAAAACGCAATCCGCTCCCAGACTTGCAGTCGCTTTAAAGCAGCTTCTGCTAAATCTGGATAGGTTGCCGTTGCGACACAATAAGGGACGTTTCGAGCATCCAGCCAGTCTAACAGCGGGAAAACGCCCGATTTCAGTTGCAGCGTGTTCCGGTAAGCATCTGCTGCCATGGATTGTACCAGTGCAATGAATTCTTCCGGCTCGCAGGGCAGTTGAAAGCGGTCAATGAAATATTGAGCAGATTGTTGAATGGTCATCTTTTTCACTTGTTCGGTTAAATCGTCTGGTGCGGTTTTGCCGTAGTGGTTCAGTAAGTTGCGGTCAATCTGTGACCAGACATTCATAGAATCCAGCAGTGTGCCGTCCAAGTCAAAAATCACACAGCCGAGGGTGTGGTGTTCCATGGGGAGAATGCTCCTTTCTGATTCTGATACAAAAAACCGCACGTTTTTTGTGCGTGCGGCGGTTTGCGGGTGTTAGTGAATCCCAACACGTTTATCCTGAAAATCTGCCAGCCGTGCATGATAGGCAGCAATGGTTTCTTTTTCGAATGCAAGCGGTACAGATTCCCCTGTTATCTGCTGTAACAGCTGTTTGGTGAAATAGGGATTTAAAATCAGCAGCGGCCCTAGTAAATAAGTGCCATAGAAGTGATTTTTCTGAATGCCATCAATTCGTGCAGTTTCACACATCGGTGTGCCTTTGGTCACCTGAATAAATGGCACTTCTGTTGCTCCAAGCGTGGAACGGGTAAACTGTGCCCGAAATCCCACCATTTGCAGTTCGTTGTAAGTGCCAAGCACCAGACTGTAAAAACGGTGCATCATGTCCCGTGTGGTGGTCAGGTCAAGCAGCCCAAGCCCCGTTGTAACATCCGATTGTGCATCGGTGATTTGCTTTCCAAAGACTTCCATGGCATTTCCCGTTGCTAGGAATGTCACGCCGTTTGCAATGCATTCGGCAATGCGTTCCCGATAGGGGGCAAGTTTGGAAATTACGGTGCACTGTGTGTGCTCGGACATTGGCCCTAGATAAATCATAGAAACAGGATGGTGAACGAAATAGGGTTCATCATTCAGAGCAGTTTCAATAAACGTTGCCTGTGGCAGGCATAATTTTAAGTATCGCAAGTTTCCGGTATCGCCGAACAAATTGCAGACTTCCGGATATAACGCTTCAATTACACAGGTATTCATACGGTAGCATCCTCCTGAAGTTGTTTTTTAATCTGGGAGAGGGATTCTGTGTTGTACAGGTCGTATAGAATCATCAGTTTGTCGAATTTGTCCCATTGAAGATGCTGAACCGTTTCTGTTTCGCTGGCACAGCAGACAATGCGGCTGCGGTCAATGCCAGCAATCAACAGGCGTACCAGATAGTCCGTCGCTCGTTTTCCGCCAACAATGATTTGGACAACATCATCCTGTTTTAAAAATTCAAAGTCGGTTTCATAAATCCAAGCGATGTTTTCGGAGGTGCGGCGGCGGTCATAGAAGTCCTCCAGAATGAGAATGACTGCCTTTTTGCCGGGTTCTTTCCGGACAAAGTCACACGCTGCGGAGCAGGCAATGGGATTTTGTCCTTTGGCAAGCGTAATATAAACGGGTTTTCCGTGAGAAGTTAAGGTATCATAACGGGATTTTACAATTTCGCTGCCCTTCAGGCAATCTGCAACCTGTTGCTGTGAAATGCCATAGGTTCGCAAAAAGGTAATGACTGCGGCGGAGTTGTAAATATCAGTAATCCGGTCGTTTGGAATCGGATAGATTTCTGTTGTATTGTGATGCTGAATGGTGGCAGTGCAGTTTTCGACTTTCGTCACCTGAAAATCTGCTTTTGCGTTGCAGAAACCGCAGTTTGGGCAAACTGCCTGTCCGATGTGGTTATAGTGTCGGAAAGAAAATTGCAGCCGTGTTCCGCAGTTCGGACAGTTGACAATATCGCTGACCAAACTGTCATTGGTTGGGACTTCTCCGTCCAGCAGGGCAACGCCGAAATAAATATGTTTGTTTTCCGGAACGAGCTGACTGCTGACCAAATCGTCTGCATTGGAAATGACGACTGTTTTTTCTGGAATGTTGCGGTTCAGGAAGTCGAAGATAAATTCTACGTGAGCATTTCGCTTCATGGAATCTCGCTGCAAGTTGGTGCATACCAGATAATCCGGTTTTACATATGGCAAGATTCGCTGAGCACTGCGTTCATCCATTTCAAGCAGCAGCGTGTCAGCGGTCAGCGTGCCGTTTAGCTTGGAGTTCGCCAGCAGCAAGGAGGCGATCCCCGTATCGACATTTCCGCCGAAAGCATTGGTAATGATGTCGTTTCCGCACTTTTTCAGCACATTGCCAATCAGATTAGTTACAGTTGTTTTGCCGTTCGTCCCCGTGACTACAATGACATGTTTGGGCATCTGAAAGTTTGCCAGCAACGAGGGGCAAAGCTGTAAGGCAACTTCACCGGGGAGGTTGGTTGCGTTGCGTTTCATCAAATGCATTCCGTGAATCATGGCTTTTCCGACGAGGGCAGCGACATAGTAAGAAATGCGTTTTTTCATGTGTTCCAATTCCCACTTTCTTGATTTCTTTTTTATCTGTCTGAAAAGACAAGAGGGAGTATTTTCTTGTCTTTTCTCTGATATTTTAACATACTGTCCTGTTTTTGTCAACGGATTTCAAGTGTTTTCCTATCACACGCCTTATCGTCCTACCCTTGCAAGCGTTGGGTTCTTGTAGTCATAGAAAACATTATATTTCCGCTCGTTGTGTGTCCGAACACTAATGACCATGCCGATGGCGATATACATGCTTAAAGTGGACGTGCCGCCGGCACTCAAAAACGGCAGCGGAACACCAATGACCGGCATGACTTTCAGAACCATACCAATATTCATAAAGCAGTGGGTGAAAATCATCGAGGACACGCCAATACACAAAAACATGCCCTGTCGGTCATTTGCACGCAGTCCATTTGCCAGCGTTCGCAGGCAGAGAAAGACCATTACCAATACCACTGCCATTGCTCCAACAAAGCCCAGTGTTTGCCCAATATAAGAGAAAATAAAATCGTTGTGCATTTCTGGAACAGAAATATACGAATCGCCGTCAAACAGCCCGACACCGAACAGTTTTCCGGATGCCAGAGCAGAAAGCCCCAAATCCTGTTGATATTCCAGTCCTTCGGGGTCTGTGCCCGGATGCAGCAGGACTAAAATTCGGTTTTTGTGCAGGCTGCCCAGCACGAAATTCCATGCCACCATCAAAGCCGCCGGAACGGCAATCATACCAGCAAGCACATATTTCCATGAGATGTGAGCAATCAGCATCATTGCTGCAAAGATAAAAGCAAATACAACTGCTGTACCATAGTCGCCCTGTAGGAATACCAGCCCTATCGGCATACAGCCGTGCAGAATTAGCAACAGCATATGCAAGGGGCGATTCATGTTTTCCTCGTCTTTTGCTAAGTGGAGAGAGAATGTAAGAATAAAGGCAAGCTTTAAAATTTCAGATGGTTGTAAGGTTACGCTACCCAGTTGTAACCATGCTTGGTCATCCGCTCCGGCTCTTCGATAGCCGAGGGATGTAAACGTCAGCAATACCAAAATCAGTGCAATGGGAGCGTAGACAAACCAGAGTCGAGCGATTTTGTGATAGTCAATTGCCGCCAGAACTAAGACGGAAAGTACACCAATGCCAACTGCTACCAGCTGAATGATATAGTCATCATCATCAATTTCAGAAAGCGTGTGGTTGATATAGATGGAATAGAGCAGCACAACGCTGAGAGCAGAACAGAGCATGGCTGCAAACAGCAGTGGCTTGTCCAGCTTCTTCCAGTATTGTGCAACTGCCTGAAGAACCGTTTTCATGAAAACTCCTTTCTTTTGTCGGAACGATTCCTGCCGGATGTATCATCAGATGGGCGGGAGATATTTCCAGCTCAAGCTGCAATATTGAATCGCAGCTGCCATATGTCGCCGTAAAATGCAGGCACTGCCAGCGAGGTCGGCAATCGTTCTGCCGACTTTCAGCAGGCGGTCGTAAGAACGGGCACTCAGTCCCAGCCGGTCAAAGGCATCCTGCACCAGTCGTTCTGCGGTTTCTTCCATCGGGCAGTATTGCTGCAATTTTCCGGCAGGAATCTGTGCGTTGCAGAAAATAGAAGTGCCGGAAAAGCGTTTCTCCTGAATTTCCCGTGCAGCCTGTACCCGTTTCCGGATGTCAGCAGAAGTTTCGATGGGTTCTGTCGTTATAAGGTCTTCATAGGAAACCGGGTCAACTTCCACTTGTAAGTCAAATCGTTCCAGCAGGGGCCCAGAGATACGGGAGCGATAGCGTTGAATTGCCTGCGGTGAGCAGGAACAACGCCGTTTCGGGTGTCCGTAGTAGCCGCAAGGACAGGGATTCATTGCACCGACCAGCATAAAGCGGCAAGGATAAGAAATCGTTCCGGCGGCACGGGTGATGGTGACAATATGGTCTTCCAGTGGCTGCCGGAGAATATCGAGGGTGTGTCGGTCAAACTCTGCCAACTCATCTAAAAAGAGTAAGCCATTATGAGCAAGGGAAATTTCTCCCGGATGGGGAATCGTTCCGCCGCCAACCAACCCTACGCCGGAAATCGTGTGGTGCGGTGCTCGGAACGGGCGTTTTGTAATGAGTGGATGTTTGGGGTCTAACAGACCAGAGATAGAATAAATATTTGTGGTTTCAATGGATTCTTCCATAGTCATTTCCGGCAGGATGTACGGCATCCGTTTCGCAAGCATACTTTTTCCGCTGCCAGGTGCTCCGACCAGCAGAACATTATGTCCGCCAGCGGCGACAATTTCTAGGGCACGCTTTACGGTCTGCTGCCCCTTGACATCGGAAAAATCCAGCAGGTTTTCCGGAGCGTCCGGCTCTGTAAAGTCTGCCGGCTGAGCTGGAGAAAGCGGAGCATCGCCCTCCAAGTGGTCAATCAGTTCTCCAATGTTGTGTATGCCAAAGACCCGAACATCTTGAATCGTAGCAGCTTCTGCGGCATTGTCTGCCGGAACATAGAGTTCCTCTACACCCAGCGAACGGGCAAGAATGGTCATTGGTAAAACACCATTCACACTGCGAACTTCTCCGCTGAGGGAAACTTCTCCGATGAAAAATTTTCCCTGTGTGGAGCAGGAAAGCTGCCCCATACTCTTCAGAACGCCAACCAAGATGGCGAGATCGTGCATTGTACCGCTTTTTTTGACATCTGCCGGGGCAAGGTTGACAACAATATGTTTCGGCGGAAGTGTAACGGAGATGGAATAGAGGGCTGCCCGAATGCGTTCCCGACTTTCTTTTACCGCTGCATCCGGCAAGCCCACAATATCGAAATGCGGCAAGCCTTTTTGAATATCTACTTCAACATCGACTGGGAAGGCATTCAGCCCGAATAGCCCCAGACTTTTGATGGTTGCAAACACAGTGTAGTTCCTCCTATCTGTATGCTTTTTCTTTTCAGTATACCATGTGACGGGAAAAAAGTAAATACGGAGAACGCAAAAATCACAGGAACTGCATCGTGCGAAGCACAACTAAAAAGTTTTTCGGTGCAGCAGTTTTTCAAAAATGCTGCCGAGGTGTGGGCGAGTAGCCCACGTTTGCGAAGCAAATGAAATTTTGCAATTTGTTTTTCCTGCTGCAATTGCATTTTTGAAACTTTCCAATTCGCAATTTGATTACTTTTATGAAGCAAGTTGCAAATTCAGACAAGGCAACGGGGCAATTGCAGCACGCTGGTAGACAAAAGCAGGGGTGGAACCCCCTTTTGTCGGACGTGAAAGACTGTTTTTCCTAAGAGGAGTGTTTCCAATCACAAGCCGCAGGCAACTAAAAAGTTTTTCGGTGCAGCAGTTTTTCAAAAATGCTGCCGAGGTGTGGGCGAGTAGCCCACATTTGCGGAGCAAATGAAACTGCACAATCAAATGCAATTGGTATCCCAAGGGTGTCGCTTTTTTCCAAACCATGCAGAAAACCCCTTGCAATACCATTAAAAATCGTTTATAATAAATACAAGTTCTCTGCACAGAGAGAAATGAATATAGAAAGGAAGTGCTCCAATTATGGATGCAACTACATTTCCACTGCCCCTTGCCTATCATATTGTACTGTGTGTGCTGGGCTGTGTCTTTTTTTTGGCACAATTTATTCGCTTAAAGAAACCCTATCAGCTGATGCTGGCAATTGCAATGCCAGCATCTCTGCTGATCTACATTCAGCCGGAAAGCCGGACATTATTCTATACGATTGGTCTTTTGATTGCGTTGGATTTGCTGCTGGCACTGGTGGTTAGTTTGATTCAGCGGTTTCGCCATCCGCAGGAAAAGAAATCCGACCAACAGCAGGAGGCGGCAGCAAAATGAAAAAGCTGGTGATTACGGATTGGAACACGCTTTCCATGACGGATGACCTTTCTACGGCTGCCCTGCAGGAACTGGCAGATGTGACAGCTTATCCGCTGACTGCTCCAGAAGAAGCTGCTGCTCGCATTGGCGATGCAGAACTGTTGCTCTGCAACAAAACCCCCATCACCGCAGCGGTTTTGGATGCCTGCCCAAACTTGGAATATATCGGTGTAATGGCAACCGGATACAACAATATTGATTTGAAAGCTGCTGCTCAGCATGGAATTACCGTCTGCAATGCTGGCAGCTATTCCACAATGGCAGTTGCACAGCATACATTCGCCCTGATGCTGCATCATTTCAGCCGGATTGCTGCCTATGACCGTGCAGTGCGTGCGGGGGCTTGGGAGAAGTCATTGCAGTTTTCTTGGTTTCCGTATCCAACCGCAGAACTGGCAGGAAAGACCTTGTGCGTGGTAGGATATGGCAGCATCGGGAAAGCTGTGGCAAAAATTGGGCAAGCTTTTGGAATGCAGGTAAAAATTACCACGAGAACAACTCCAACAGACTGTCCGTTTCCAGTGATTTCCATGGAAGAGGCATTTCAGACCGCTGATGTCCTAACGATTCACACGCCATTGACCCCAGAAACACAGCATCTTGTCAATGCGGAACGGCTGGCAAGCATGAAACCGACTGCATTTCTTATCAATACGGCACGGGGCGGCATTGTGGACGAAACCGCATTGGCAGAAGCATTGCGAAGTGGTGTCATTGCCGGAGCGGCAGTTGATGTTCTGGACACTGAACCGATGTCCGACCAGACACCATTGCGACAGCTGCCAAACTGTACGATTACACCACACGTTGCATGGGCAGCCGTAGAAACAAGAAAGCGTTTGTTGCAGATTGTGACGGAAAATGTCGCCGCTTATTTAAATGGCACACCGCAAAACGTAGTATCCTAAAAATGGAGTAGAAAAACATGATTGATTTTACAAAGAAAAAACGAATTGTCATTAAATTGGGGACTTCCACCCTGACCCACAAGACCGGCAAGCTGAACATTCGTCGGATGACCAATCTGGTACAGGTGTTGTCTGATTTACATAATGCCGGAAAGGAAATTTTGCTGGTTTCTTCCGGTGCAATTGGAATGGGTGTTGGCAAGCTGAACCTGCCGGAACGTCCGAAAGATACCCCCTCGAAACAGGCTGCTGCTGCGGTCGGACAGTGCGAGTTGATGCATATTTATGATGATATGTTTTCCAAGTATAGCATTACTGTTGCACAGATTCTGTTGACAAAAACCATCGTTCAGAATCCGGAACGTCGTCAGCATGTACAAAATACCATTGAACGGCTGCTGCAACTGGGTGTCATTCCGATTTTGAATGAAAATGATACCGTTGCGATTGATGAATTGGAACTGGAAATTGGCGAGAACGACTCGCTTTCCGCTGTAATTGCAACTGTTGCGGATGCAGATTTGCTGGTGATTCTGTCCGATATTGACGGATTGTTTTCTGCTGACCCACGGGTGCATCAGGATGCAGAAGTTGTTCCGCTGGTATCTGCCATTGATGATTCCATTTTGCAGATGGCAGGCGGAGCAGGCAGCACGTTGGGAACAGGCGGAATGGCAACCAAGCTGAATGCTGCTCAGATTGCAACAGAAAATGGCATTGATATGGTGATTATGAACGGAAAAAATCCGGACTTGCTCTATGATCTATTCGATAACAAACAGGTGGGAACGCTGTTCCTCGCCAAAAATGGAAAGGGTGTAACTGCATGAACTACGCACAGACATTGGGAGAACGGGCAAAGGTTGCTGCTCCGGCAATTGCAAACGCCAGCCCGAAGCTGAAAAATGAAGCATTGGCAGCGATTGCTGCGGCATTGCTGCAACAGACTGACCGAATTTTACAGGCAAATGCGGAAGATTTAGCAGCAGCTGTTCAGAATAACATGACAGAATCGCTGCAAGACCGCCTGCGACTGACACCAGCTCGAATGCAGGGTATGGCAGATGCCATTGAAAAGCTAATTGCAATGGATGATCCGGTTGGTGTAGTAGAAAGCGGTTCTGTTCGTCCGAACGGACTGCAAATTTTAAAGACGAGAGTGCCGCTCGGCATCATTGGAATTATTTTTGAATCCCGTCCGAATGTAACGGTTGACGCTGCAACACTCTGCCTGAAAGCCGGAAATGCAGTCATTTTGCGGGGTGGAAAAGAAGCGATTCATTCCAACACCTGTTTAATGAATGTCATGCGGGAAGCGGTGGAATCCGTTGGCTTGCCGGCAGATATCATGCAGCTGGTAGAAGATACCTCTCGACAGACTGCCAGCGATATGATGCAGCTGAATGGCTATCTGGATGTTCTGATTCCAAGAGGCGGAGCAGGCTTGATTCAGGCAGTTGTCAAGCAGGCAACCGTTCCAGTCATTGAAACGGGTGTCGGAAATTGTCACGTCTATGTAGATTCCTGTTTGGATGGCGATGCAGATTATGAAATGGCTGTCCGGATCATTGACAATGCCAAGACGCAGCGTCCATCTGTCTGCAATGCAATTGAAGGCTTGCTGGTGCATGAAGCAGTTGCAGAAAAACTGCTGCCGATGGTGCAGAAGGCACTTGCTGTGCATGATGTGACGATTTACGGTTGTGAAAAGACCCGTGCGATTTTAGGGGATAGTGTTCTGCCAGCAACAGAAACAGAATATGCAACAGAATTTTTGGATTATAAAATTTCGGTCAAAGTTGTTTCTGATTTGGAGGAAGCCCTTGCTCATATTGCAAAGTACGGCACAAAGCATTCGGAATGCATTGTCACCAGAAGTTTGAACGCTGCAAAGAAATTCCAGCAGCAGGTTGATGCAGCAGCCGTTTATGTGAATGCATCGACACGGTTCACAGATGGCGGAGAATTTGGCTATGGTGCAGAAATTGGAATTTCCACCCAGAAGCTGCACGCAAGAGGCCCGATGGGATTGCATGAATTGACCACAATCAAATATCTGATTAACGGAGACGGACAAATTCGATAAAGCAAAGCACAGTTGAACAAGACGGCTAGAGGGAGCAGGAAGAATGGGTTTAGATATCTACGCAGGAACGCTGACACGGTATTATACACAAAACTGGAAAACAGCCGTGCAGCAGTTTGGTGAAGCACATGGCATACCGGTTCAAATTATCCGTGCAAATCCGGAGGAACATCCGGCAGATGAAGCGGAAGTGCTGGAACGGGTAACCGAATGGCGGAAACACATTCTAAATGGGCTTGGCATTACTGAGCCACCGCTTTGGAACGAAGATGCCAACCAAACGCCGTATTATACCGACAAGCCGGATTGGGATGGTATCACTGCTTTGCAGCTGTTTGTGCTGGCAAAGATGTTTGGTGAACCAGTTCCGGAAACGATTTCCAAAAATGCAGATCTTACAGAATTTCCGCTCTATCAGGCACGTCAAGCATATTTAAAGCAACACAATGAACCAGTTTCAATTTTAGAAGGTTGTGGCTGGTGGGTTCCGTTGGATGAACCAGCGATTTTTTCCTATGTGCTGCCGAATTTTGAAGAGGGACTGCTTGCAACAGTTGGCACATTAAAGAGAGAATTGAATGCGATCAATGCACTTTCTTGGAACGCTACGCCAGAGGAAATTGCAAGCTGGCGAAACACAGAGGGCTATCCGTATGATGGAACAGTACAAATGAATGGTGATATTTCTATTCAGAAGAACCATACTGTTTATGATACAGTTTCCCTTGCAAAATTTGCGTTCTCCATCCTCTGGGAGGCAGCAGACTTTGCTATGCAGCATGGCGTTGTTGTTTTATATGACTTTTGAGAAAAAGAAAAGGTGCTGTTGACTGGTTTCCCAGTTTGACAGCACCTTTTTTATGGAAATTTCCGAAACTTTCAAAGTTAAGATTCTGAATCTTCTGCATTTGCATAAAATGCTTTGTGAATCAGACCTGCAAGAATTGCACCGACGAACGGAGCGAGAATGAACAGCCAAACCTGTTTGAGAGCATCGCCGCCAGCGAAAATTGCCGGAGCAAGGCTTCTTGCCGGGTTGACAGATGTTCCAGTCAGCGGAATGCCAATCAGATGAACGAATGTCAATGTAAGACCAATGACCAAACCAGCAATGGAAGCGGTTTTCTTGGTTCTGGTAACGCCCAGAATGGTCATGATGAACACAAAAGTTAAAATCACTTCTACCACGAATGCAGCCCCTGCATGCAGACCAACGCCGGATAAACTGCCATAGCCGTTTGCACCTGCTCCGCTCAGTTCCGAGTTGGCAGTGATGAGTTTTAAAATGCCGCTGCCTGCGAATGCACCAGCAACCTGTGCGATGACATAGCCGATGAAGTCGCCGAATGTCAGCTTGCCGTTAATCAGCATTGCAAGTGAAACAGCAGGATTGACATGACATCCGGAAATATCGCCGATGGCATAGGCAGATGCAACAATGGCAAGCCCGAATGCCAATGCGATGGCAACAACGCCGAGGAAACCGGTTTCCATACCGTCTGTAAAACCGCCGCAGACGACAGCCGTTCCGCATCCGAATAATACCAGTACCATTGTCCCCAAAAATTCTGCAAGGTACTTTTTCATATTGTAACCTCCTCCGCAGGCTTTTGATTTTAGAAGCAGATGCTGCGTAGTTCTGTTTCCGAGAAAAGCAAGTTGTCCATTGCTTTTTCTAAATTGTATCACAGTTCGGCAAAAAAGTCAATGCGATTGGAGAAAAAACGGGAAAAATGTCGATTCGCCGCAGGCGACTGCGGTCGAGCTGGCTCAGCTCGGCGAGGTAGGTTGTTAGGGAGGGCAAGCTGCCCTCCCTAACGAAGGTTGCAGGGAATCATATTGAAATCTAAGAGAGAGCGGCAAATCGCTGTTCGCCATGCTAAAAACAAAAAACTTCCAGCAAACCATAATCTAAAAGAGAAAAGTAACGTATTCAGAAAACGCAACTCCGGCGAACGGCGACACAGGCAGACAGCGAAGCGAATCTGCCGAACCATTCTACATACTTTTCCCTAGAAATTTTCGTGCATTTACTGTGCAGTTTCTGCCGTCTTGCAAGTTTTTCTCGTAGATGTCCGAGGCTTTCTTGGCTTTTTTGCTTGTACAGGCGGTGCTGAAACAGATTTTTCCACAGTCGTATGAACACGGAACAGCATTGCACTATACGGTGCAAGCGGTAATGTAACCTGACCGCCCTTTTCTGTCGGAGTTGTCAGAATCAAGTCTGTATTTTTTTCAACAGAACCGTGATAACAAGCCCAGTCGCTGTGTAGCAGCGGTTCGAGTGCAGCACAGTCCGGAACGGTTACTGTGTATTGCTGGTCCTGCAAATCGGAGAAGTGCAGGATAATCAGCAGCCGTTCCCGATTCGCACGCCGTTCATAGGCATAAATGCAGCGGTTTTCCTGATGGCAGTCAATCCAGCGGAAGCCCTCCCGCCGATAATCCCATGCAGACAGTGCAGCTTCCTGTAAATACAATTTGTTTAAATCTTGCATATATTGATGAAATGCATCGTGAATCGGGAATTTTAAGATGTCCCAATCCTGTTCCTGTTCTTCCGTCCATTCTCGCAGCTGTCCGAGTTCGTTGCCCATAAAGTTCAGCTTTTTGCCCGGATGGGTGTACATATAGAGATATAATGCCCGTGCCTGTGGGAATTTCTGTTCGTATTCGCCGAACATTTTCTGCACGATGGTTGCCTTTCCGTGTACGGTTTCATCGTGAGAGAACGGCAAGAGATACCGTTCCTTATAATAATACATCATCGAGAATGTAATTTGATGGTAGCCAGAGCCACGGAAGAACGGATTGCTACGGAAATAGTTCAAGGTATCATTCATCCAGCCCATATCCCACTTGTAATCGAAGCCCAGTCCGCCGAATTCTACCGGACGGGTAACACCGTCAAAGTCAGTGGAATCCTCTGCAATCAGCATTGCATCTGGATGCAGTTGGTGTAAGCCTTGATTCATGCGTTTTAAGAAGTTCAGGCTGGCTTCATTTTCGCCACGACCCGGGTCGCCACCCCAGTAAATCAGCCGGCTGACTGCATCCATCCGGATTCCATCAAAGTGGAATTCCGAAATCCAGTAGTTTGCACAGGATTGCAGGAAACTGCATACTTCTCCACGGGCATGAATGAAGTTACAGCTGCCCCATTCGCTATAGTTATCGCTGTTGTCGTCTGGATATTCATAGAGTGCCGTTCCGTCATATCGTGCCAGTCCATAGCCATCTACAGCGAAATGTACCGGAACAAAGTCCATGATGACACCGATCCCGTTGCGGTGGCAGAGGTCAACGAACTTTTTCAAACCGTCCATATCGCCATAGCGAGCCGTCGGGCTGTAAAAGCCTGTATTCTGATAGCCCCATGAACAGTCTGCCGGATGTTCGCTCAGCGGCATACATTCAATGTAGTTGTAGCCGTTTTTCTTAGCATATGCAATCAGCAGCGGAGCTAATTCTTCATAGCGATACCAGCCATTCGGGTCGTTGGGATTGGTTTTCCAAGAGCCAAGATGCACTTCATAGATATTGACTGGCTTTTCGAGATGTCCGCCTCGTTGGCTCAGCCATTCGCTATCTTGAAAGTGATAACTGTCGGTATCCCGAATGATGGAAGCCGTTCCCGGACGAAGTTCCATGCCGAACCCGTAAGGGTCGCAGTGGTCGATAAATTCCACATCGGCGAAATGTTCGGAATAAATGCGGTATTTATACATCATCCCGGGGATGGCATCTGGAACGATGCAAGTATATACGCCGCCGGGATGAGTCTTTTCCATGGGAATTTCTTTCCAGCCGTTGCCCTCATAAATCAACGATACTTTTTCAGCATTGGGGGCAAGGGTGCGGAAGCAAACGCTGCCGTCTTTTTGTACATGTGCACCAAAAAAAGTATAGGCATCAAACGCATTGCCTAGAAAAAACTGATGAATATCCATAAAAGTACACTCCGATCTCCTTGTTTTTTGTGATGTTCTACAAAATTGGGAACAAGATTTGCATTTTTTTCATGCTTTTATTATAATAGAAAAAAAGCCCAATGACAAGTACAAAAATAGAGAATTTGTTGAAGAACTGACATTTTTATCTGTTGTGTTGAAAAAAAGAAGAAGGGAACTTCCCGTTTGTGAAATTGGTTGTCCGTAAGTGGAAAAACCAACGAAAAAGGAGGATTTTATGAAAAAGTCAAATGACCGCCGGATTCGCTATACCCGTTATGCCCTGCAAAATGCTTTGATTGCCTGCATGCAGCAGAAGCCATTCAATCGGATCACGGTTCGGGAAATCTGCGAAACGGCAGACATCAACCGCTCTACGTTCTATATGCACTATAAAGATATTTACGAACTGCTGGATGAAATCGAAGAGCAGGTTTATCAGGAAATTGATGCGATTTTTTCCAAAGAATCGCCGTCTATACACAATATGGAACAGCTATTGGACTATGTGCAGACGCATAAAACGCTGCTTGAATGCCTGCTCCAACAGGGAAGCGGCCTTGCCATTTCCCGTTTCTCTACGATTCTGCACGCTCACTATGGGAAATATTTACGGCGATATGCCGGAAATGGATTTTCTGCGGAAAATGAATATCTCTATGAATTCCTCTATACTGGGATCCTGGGCGTTTTACAGAAGTGGCTGCAAAACGAATGCAAGGATGACCGGAATCAAGTTGCCAGTGTCATGTGGCGGATGATTGTGCAGTCCCTGCCGCATACCAAAAATCCGCATTCCTTTTCTAGTTTGTCGTGACAAATCACCTGAAATTTTTTCATTTCCTGTGCAAAAGCAACAAAAACCACGGCACTTTGAAAAAATTTCAAAATACCATTGCTTTTTTGCACAGAATGCGGTATAATAAAAATAGATACCGCCAGAAATGGAACGGTCTTCATTGTAATCACGTGTCTGTCTGACACGCAAACACTTTATAGGAGGAAGTTGAATTATGTTAGTATCTGCAAAGGATATGATGGAAAAGGCAAGAGACGGCAAGTATGCAGTCGGCCAGTTCAACATCAACAATTTGGAATGGACAAAGGCAATCCTGAACACAGCTGAAAAGCTCCAGTCCCCAGTAATCTTGGGCGTTTCTGGTGGTGCTGGTAAGTACATGACCGGTTTCAAGACCGTTGCTGCAATGGTAAAGGCAATGGATGAAACCTTGGGCATTACCGTTCCGGTTGCTCTGCACCTCGACCACGGTACTTATGATCAGTGCTATGACTGCATCAAGGCTGGTTTTACTTCTATTATGTTTGACGGTTCTCATTTCCCGATCGAAGAAAACCTGGCAAAGACCAAGGAACTGGTTACAGTTGCACACAAGCTGGGTCTGTCCATCGAAGCTGAAGTTGGTGCAATCGGTGGCGAAGAAGACGGCGTTATCGGCAGGGGCGAATGTGCAGATCCGCAGGAATGCAAGACCATCGCTGATCTGGGCGTAGACATCCTGGCTGCTGGTATTGGTAACATCCACGGTGTATATCCGGCAAACTGGGAAGGTCTGAGCTTTGAAACACTGGCTGCTGTTAAGGAAGCAGTTGGCGATATGCCGCTGGTTCTGCACGGTGGTACTGGTATCCCAGATGATCAGATCACAAAGGCAATCTCTCTGGGCGTTGCAAAGATCAATGTAAACACAGAATGCCAGCTGGTATTCGCAGAAGCTACCAGAAAGTACATCGAAGAAGGCAAGGATCTGAAGGGCAAGGGCTTTGACCCGAGAAAGCTGCTCCTGCCGGGCTACGAAGCAATTCTGGCAAAGGTAGAAGAAAAGATGAACCTGTTTGGTTCTGTTGGCAAGGCGTAAGCATCTTCCACTTTCTGAAACCGCTTTCGGATGACAGAAACAAGAAGTCCGCTCTGGTGCATTTCCGCACCGGGGCGGATTTTTTTGCAAATTTTCTGAAAAAGTGGGGATATTTTCTGCGGTTTCTGCATATCTTAAAAAGGTTGCAGAAACGAAAGAATCTGTTTGTACGGAAAAAACGGGGATTGGTGGAAAATTTATTGCAATCTGTTGCAGCGGCATGAAATTTGTGTTATAATGAATGCAGGAGGTGTCGAATATCTATGAGTCCTGTCAAGACAAAGACACAAACAATCGCACAACCCACCGAATTGACCGCTGCCCCTGTTGCGACGCTGTTACAGCACAGTCAGGATGGCTTGGATACCTTGAACGAAGCCGACCAGCATTTGCAGACCGCTTATGCAGAGCTGGCACAGGAAACGCTGCCGCTGGATGCGGAATCCCGCAGACGGCACGAATCCCTTCGGGAAGAAATCACTGTCCTGAAAAATGCGACTGAGAACTATAAAAAATGTTACAACACCGCTTCTGCAATGACGGATGAACTGCAAACCCGTTTGCATGACACGGAACGCAGCCAGAAAAAAGGCATCGTTCCCAAACCGCCAGCCAATGCAACCATTGATTTTGCAGAACGCAAACAAGACCACTTTGCACAGGGATTGAATTTTTATAAGCTGTTTTTGATTTGCTTTTCCGGCAGCTTTGCCGGCGTTATCGTAGAATTACTTTGGTGTCTGCTGCGGAATGGATATCTGGAAAGCCGGTCGGGCTTGGTCTATGGACCATTCAACTTGCTCTACGGAGCAGGGGCAACCGCTCTGACGCTGGCACTTTATCGGTTCCGGAATCGAAACAGCTGGATTTCTTTCTTAGGTGGATTTTTGGTTGGCGGTGCGGTAGAGTATGCTTGTTCATGGGGGCAGGAGATGATTTTCGGCTCTTGCTCCTGGGATTACAGCAGTATGCCGTTTAATCTGAACGGTAGAATCTGCTTGCTCTATTCGATTTTCTGGGGAGCACTCGGCGTTCTCTGGATTAAAACGCTCTATCCTTGGATTGCAAAAGGGATTTTGCATATTCCGAACCGGATTGGAAAAATCCTGACATGGCTGCTGTTTGCCTTTATTTTATTCGATGCGGTGATGACAGTCGGAGCAATGTTCCGCTGGTCGCAGCGAATTGATGGCATTGCCGCCACCAATGGCTTGCAGCTATTTTTTGATGTGCACTTTCCAGATGTCCGAATGGAACGAATTTTTGCCAACATGAAATTCCGGTAATCCCGCTGGTATTCGTGTCCGTCCGTCTTGCGGCAAAATGCGGCAAAAAATAACATATTTTTGCTTGACAGTATTTTGCAGATATGGTATGCTGAAGACGTTGTGTGCCGACTCGCTGAAACGGAAAGGATTTTTGACGCATGAAACATGATCTTTATTACTATGCACTGATTCTCACCATTGCAACATTTCGTTGTATGTTGACAACGGAATCGGAAGCCGCATAATCGACCCATTTTATCCAAATTACTTCACACACAAAGCTGCTGTTCGTGACCCATGCACGGATGGCAGCTGTTTCTTTTTCGATTGACAGCATCGGAAAAGTATGCTATAATCAAAAGAAAGAACTTTTCCGGCTATGGCTGGAAATACGGGACAGAAAGGGCATACCATCATGAAAAATCAATTGGTCATTGTATTAGACTTTGGCGGACAGTATAATCAGCTGATTGCACGCCGGGTCAGAGAATGTGGAGTTTACTGCGAAGTCATGCGGTATACAACACCGATTGCAGAACTGGCTGCAAGAAATCCAGTTGGCATCATCTTTACCGGTGGGCCGAACAGCGTTTACGACCCAAAATCTCCGCATGTAGACCCTGCTATTTTTGAATTGGGCGTTCCGATTCTGGGTATCTGCTACGGCTGCCAGCTGATGGCATATACGTTGGGCGGAACAGTTGCTTCCTCTGAAGAAACCAGAGAATACGGCAAGACACTGACAGAATATCAGACGGAAAGCCTGTTATTTACCGGTTTGCCGAAAGAAGCAATCTCTTGGATGAGCCATACCGACTATATTCAGAAGCTGCCGGAAGGCTTTTCGATTACGGCACATTCTGCCGGCTGTCCGGTTGCAGCAATGGAATATCCAGAAAAGAAGTTCTATGGCGTACAGTTCCATCCGGAAGTAAATCATACCGTAAATGGTCAGCAGATGCTGCATAATTTCCTGTATCAGGTTTGCGGATGTACGGGTGATTGGACGATGGAAGACTATGCAAAGACTGCCATCGAACAGATTCGGGAAAAGGTTGGCGATGGAAAGGTATTGCTGGCACTGTCTGGCGGTGTTGATAGCTCCGTTGCAGCAGCTTTGCTCTCGAAGGCAGTTGGCGACCAGCTGACTTGTATCTTTGTTGACCATGGATTCCTGCGGAAGAACGAAGGCGATGAAGTCGAAGCAGCGTTTGCAGACTGGGACATCCACTTTGTACGGGTCAATGCAAAGGATGTTTTCATGGAAAAGCTGCATGGTGTATCTGACCCAGAACGGAAACGGAAAATCATTGGCGAAGAATTTATTCGTGCATTTGAACGGGAAGCAAAGAAAATCGGACAGGTGGACTATTTCGTACAGGGTACGATTTATCCGGATGTCATCGAAAGCGGCAGCGGCGATGCAGCAGTAATCAAATCGCATCACAATGTTGGCGGCTTGCCGGATTATGTAGATTTCAAGGAAATCATTGAACCGCTGCGGTTGTTGTTCAAGGACGAAGTACGGCGGTTGGGTATCGCACTGGGCTTGTCGGAAACTTTGGTATGGCGGCAGCCATTCCCGGGGCCGGGTCTTGCGATTCGGATCATCGGCGAAATTACCGATGAAAAGCTGGAAATTTTGCAGGATGCAGACTATATTTTCCGGGAAGAAATTGCAAAGGCTGGCTTAGACCGGAGCATCCACCAGTATTTTGCGGTTCTGACCAATATGCGTTCTGTTGGCGTTATGGGGGACGGCAGAACTTATGATTATACATTGGCACTGCGTGGCGTTACGACTACAGATTTCATGACAGCTGATTTTGCACGGATTCCATATGAAGTACTGGAAACGGTTTCTGCAAGAATTGTCAATGAATGCAAGTGCATCAATCGGGTTGTGTATGATGTCACCACAAAGCCGCCGGCAACGATTGAGTGGGAATAATTTACGAATTAACATTATTTAAAATTTAGAAATCATTTTTAAAAGAGGAATTTTTATGAAAGAGATGAATGAAAAGGAACTGCCAAAGCTCCGGAGGGGTGGACTGTTTGTAGTTGCTTTGGTGCTGCTGATTTTTGTTTTACTGGATGCATTTAGAATTTTGTCGATGGGTGTGTATCAGGGCACCCTTGCACTCATTGGTGTTGCAGGATTGTTATTTCTTGCGACGAAAGTCATTCGCCGGAGAAAAGAAAGTAGAACCTTGCGATTCTTTGGAAGAATGGTCATCATTTCCACGATTTTGGAATTGACGCTGTTTCAGCTTCCATCGTATAGTTTGCTGTCCGGTGGATATGAACAGAAAACATTTCTCCCGACCAGTGCCTCTATTTCCGGTGGGGAAAGTACCATTGATGAAACCAGCGGAGCGGTGACTGTCACCGGCAAAGACCAAGTCATCATGGAATTTCAGCAGCTGGATATGCCAGTGGGCACGATTCAGGTAGATGTTGACTATGGCGAAAAAACAAAGCGTGCACAGTTGAAAATTGATATGGCAGATGAAACACATGTGGATTACCGATATGACATTGCATCTGGTGTTGTTGTAAAGGACAATGACAACTCGAACTATACAGCGTGTCGGTTTTCCGGAGATGTTTCGCAATTGCGGTTGAAGGTTTCTTGTTTCAATGACAATGATTCTGTTACGATTCAGGCAATTCATTTCAACAAGACGATTCCGTTTGATATTTCCGCTATACGGTTTGGATTTTTGACGTTGGTGACCACATTCTGTTATGGAATCGTGGTTTCCAGCTTCTTGAAAAAGCCGTTTCGGGAAACTCGAAAGAGCACCACTGCCAGTGTACTTGCATTGACTGGGGCAGCAGTGTTGCTGGCAACTTCAATTATTATGATAAAGCTGCCAGAGGATGGTTTTGCTTCTCGCTGGAAGTTGGAAGCAGGGGATCAGATTACACAGGAATTGGTCGATGCATTTGAAAACAAGCAGGTAAACCTGTTAAAAGAACCGACAGAACAACTCATCAATATGGAAAACCCGTATGACTGGAGTGCCCGCAATCAGGAGGGTGTTCGTGCAGAATGGGATCATGTTTATTATGATGGAAAGTATTATTCCTATTATGGAATTGCTCCGGTTCTGACATTCTTCCTCCCATATCACAAGTTGACAGGGCATTATTTTGCCTGCGATATGGCGGTATGGATTTTCTCTTGTATCGGTCTGGTCTTTTTGGGGCTGACGTACTTGGCAATCGCAAAACGCTGGTTTCGAGATGTGCCAGCTGGTTGTGTCATCGGTGGATTTGTAATCCTGTTGACTGCCTGCGGCATATGGTATAGCGTTGGCAGAACGATTTTCTATGAAATTGCCATGTCGTGCGGCTTTATGTATCTGAATGCAGGGGCATATTTCTTGATTTCTTCCAATATGCTTACAGATGGAAAAACATCTTTTGTTCGCACGGCACTTTGTTCGCTGTTCTTAGGATTTGCAGTATTATCTCGTCCGACACTTGCTGTGTATGCAATTTGTGCAGCAGTGTTCTTGTTGATGTCGATAAAGTCTTCTTCTTCCACTATCAAGGGACGGATTTTGTTCATTCTCTGTGCAGCTGTTCCGATTTGTGCACTGGGCGGTTTCCAGATGTGGTATAATGCTGCACGGTTTGGCTCACCGTTTGACTTCGGCATCAAGTATTCGCTCACGATAAACGACTTTGTACATTCTCAGTTCCATCTTGTTTTTGTACTGATTGTATTGTTTAATTTCCTGTTTGCAGTGCCGGGCTTCTCCACAGATTTCCCGTACATCAAGACACCGTTCAGTTCCTTCCATGCAAACGGCTATTATTTTGCCGATGCTGGAAATACTTCGGGCATCTTTTTCTTAGCACTGCCCGTTTTTGGTTATCTGCTGAGCGGACGAGCACTTCGCCGCCTGCCTGACCGGAAATCCAGATTGCGATATGGAACACTGGTTGGATTGCCGTGTGTAATTATGCCACTGATTATTATCTGCTCAATCTGGGAAAGCGGCTATGCAATTCGTTACACAGCAGACTTTTCTTGGGAGATTATCATTGGTGCATTGGCGGTGCTCTTCTGGCTCTATAGAATGAGTACCAACGAGACAAAAAAGATATGGTTCCGTGGCTTTTTGGCGTGCTCGGTCATGCTGGCACTGGTAATCAATATTGTACAAATTATACCATTTGCTTTTTCTGAAAATGATTATCCTGAAGTTTGCAGAGCCATGCAGGATGTCATTGCATTCTGGGATTGAGGTGTATTGTGATGCAGAAATTATATTTAGTAATCCCCTGCTATAATGAAGAGGAAGTATTGCCGGAAACATCGAAGCAGCTCCGTGCGAAAATGGAAACACTCATGGCAGCGGGAAAAATCAGCAAAGAGAGCCGGATTGTCTTTGTCAACGATGGTTCAAAAGACCGGACGTGGGAAATTATCGAATCCCTACACAAGGAAAATCCGCTGTTTCAAGGAATTAAGCTTTCCCGAAACAAGGGACATCAAAACGCACTGCTTGCAGGACTGATGACGGTGAAAGAACATTGCGATATGGCAATTTCCATGGATGCAGATTTACAGGATGACATTGATGCGATTGATGGCATGCTGGAAAAATACGCCGAAGGCTGCGACATTGTTTATGGAGTTAGAAACGCCAGAGATACAGATACTGCATTCAAACGCAAAACCGCAGAGGGATATTATAAAGTAATGGGGCTATTGGGGGCAGATATTGTATATAATCATGCAGACTATCGACTCATGAGCAAACGGGCGTTGGATGGCTTGGAGCAATTCAAAGAAGTCAATCTGTTCTTGCGTGGCGTTGTGCCGATGATTGGCTATAAAAGCGACAAGGTTTATTATGCAAGAAAAGAACGCTTTGCCGGAGAATCCAAATATCCTTTGAAGAAGATGCTGGCGTTTGCATGGGAAGGGTTGACCTCGCTTTCTGTGAAACCGATTCGGATGATTATGACAATGGGCAGTGTAATTTTTCTAGTTAGCATTGCCATGTTGATTTATTCGGTGGTACGGCATGCGATGGGTGCAACACTGGTTGGCTGGACATCTACTGTGGTATCTATCTGGGCAATCGGCGGTTTGCAGCTGTTGGCAATCGGTATCATCGGGGAATACATTGGTAAGGTCTATCTGGAAACCAAACAAAGACCAAAGTTCATCGTTGAGGAATACCTCAAGGATGAGGATGCAGAAAAGAAAAATTAAGTGGAATTTCTACGGATTTCCATACATAACAATGAAAAAGAGCGGTTGAATTGTCGTTTCAACTGCTCTTTTCTTTGATGTAACGTAAAAATAGCAGAAATTGCACGCAACACGGTCTTTACAATTGTATGAAATTATGTTATACTATGCGTAGAGCGAATGGCGAAGCCTGAAACAGACGGAAAGGAGGGAGCACAATGGTATTTTGGATTTGGGGAAGTTTGTTTGTTCTGACTGTGATTGCAGAAATTGCCTCCCAGCAGTTGATCTCCATCTGGTTTGCAGCTGGTTCGCTGGTTGCCTTACTTGCAGCACTTTGCGGTGCACCTATTTGGTTGCAAGCATTGCTGTTTGTTGCAGCATCTGCCCTGCTGCTGATTCTGACACGTCCGCTGGTGCGGAAATTCACCAATTTCGCTTCCCGAGATACCAATTTGCGGTTGGACTTGGGAAAATTCGGAACAGTTGTGCAAACCATAGATGCGGAAAAAGGAACAGGCAGAGTACGGGTCGATGACATCGACTGGATTGCTGTTTCTCAGCCGGATTTGATGATTCCAAAAGGTGCAACTGTACAGGTGCAGGCAATTGATGGAACAAAGTTATTTGTAACACCTGTGCCACAAACGACAGAACCTGTAGTAGAATCTACAAATGCAACAAGCAGTTCAGAACACACATCTTAACACACGACAGAAAGGAATTTCATTATGCCGTTAATTGTCCTCTTTTTATTAGTTGTCTTTATTTTGATTGTCCTCTTTACTCGAATCAAGATTGTTCCGCAGTCGAACATCTATGTTGTAGAACGGCTGGGAAAATTCTATGCCGCATGGGAAACCGGTGTACACTTCCTGTGTCCGTTTTTGGATCGGGTTGCAAAGCGAGTTTCCATCAAGGAACAGGTTGTAGACTTTAAGCCGCAGCCAGTTATTACGAAAGATAATGTTACCATGCAGATTGATACTGTTGTTTTCTTCCAGATTACCAATCCGGTACAGTTTGCCTATGGTGTAGAACGTCCGTTGGCAGCGATTGAAAACCTGACCGCAACCACGCTTCGTAACATCATCGGCGAACTGGAATTTGACGCAACGCTGAACTCCCGTGACCTGATTAACACAAAGATTACCGAAACCATCGACCATGCAACTGACCGTTGGGGTATCAAAGTCATTCGTGTGGAACTGAAGAACATTGACCCGCCGGTGGACATCAAGAACGCCATGGAAAAACAGATGAAGGCAGAACGGGAAAAGCGAGAAAAAATCCTCCGTGCAGAAGGCGAAAAGGAATATCAAATCAAGGTTGCACAGGGTGAACAGGAAGCAAAGGTGCTTCGTGCAGAAGCTGACAAAAAAGCAGCTATCCTGCATGCAGAAGCAGAAAAGGAAGCAACCATCCTGCGAGGCGAAGCCATCAAGGAACAGAAAATCCGGATTGCAGACGGTGAAGCTCGTTCGATTGAAGTGGTTCAGCAGGCATTGGCAGACAGTTTGGTACAGTTGAACAAGGCAAATCCGAATGCCGCTGTTTTACAGCTGAAAGCACTGGAAGCATTCCAGAAGGCAGCAGACGGCAAGGCAACCAAGATTATCATTCCAAGCGAAATTCAGGGCTTGGCTGGTTTGGCAGCTGGCTTAAAGGGAATTGTAGAATCTGACCAGCCGACAGAATCCAGTGAAACTGTGTCACAGGTTGCAAAAAATGGGACGACAATTTCACAGGATGCTCCATAAAGACTAGTTGAAAGGAATCCAATTCCCTGGGAAGCTTTTCTAAGATTTCCAAAGGATTGTACTTTTTCGACAAGAAGAGGCGGCTTCAAGCCGCCTTTTTTTGTTGAAAAAAGTGAAATTTCCAAAAGAAAGAAAAGTTGTAAATGGATACTTGCAAACAAATTTTATTTGTTGTATAATAAAAAAGTAATCATTTCAATTTTTTTGAGGGATGCACTGCCTCATTTTTCCAAATCTTTTTTATTTCTTTTCATTTGTTGTTTTCGTAGAAAAATGCAGCGGCACAGTGCGGATTATCCATAGATTTCACAAAAATCATCAAACCACAAAGAAAGAAAAACCAATCTGTGGAATGAAATTTCAGAACAAACGAGGCAATGTAAAAAATGGTATTTTCAAGTTTATTTTTTCTCTATCTCTTTTTGCCCCTGTCGTTGATTGCGTACTATGTGGCAAAACCCCGTTACCGCAACGCTGTATTGATTGTGTGTTCGCTTGTCTTTTATGCATGGGGCGAACCCATTTTCATCTGGCTGTTGCTGATGAGTACGCTGCTCAATTATCTGTTCGGCAGACTGATTTCTGCTGACCCCGAGAGCCGTACGGCAAAAGTTTCGCTTGTCCTGTCCTTGGTATTCCACCTTGGCATGTTGATTCTGTTTAAATATACCGGATTTTTCATAGAGAATCTGAACAACTGGTTTTCACTTTCGATTCCTGTTCCGAATTTCCCGTTGCCGATTGGCATCAGTTTCTATACATTCCGTGCAGTTTCGTACATTGTGGATTGCTATTGGGGAAAAGTCGAAGCAGAGCAGAAGTTCTCTCGTTTTCTGCTGTATATGACCTTTTTCCCTGTCATTATGCAAGGTCCGATTGCCCGCTATGAAACGATGCAAAATCAACTGGCAGTTCGCCGCTGCAATCCGTCTGACCTGTATGAAGGCATGATGCGGGTGATTATCGGTCTGGGCAAAAAGGTGATTATTGCCGATAATCTGGGAAATATCGTTGACCAGTTCCTTGCAAATGGCAACATCGAACAGCAGACTACATTAGGAGCTTGGTATGGTGTCATTGTCTATGCCATGCAGATTTACTTTGACTTCTCCGGTTATTCTGATATGGCAATCGGAATTGCCCGTATGATGGGCTTTCAGCTGGAAGAAAACTTCCGGCATCCGTTCCTGTGCAAGGACATTACAGAATTCTGGCAGCGTTGGCATATTTCCCTGGGAACATTTTTCCGAGATTATGTGCTGTACATTCCAATTTTCGGTAAGCGGAGAAAATATGGCGGACTGTTCTTAGTTTGGTTCTGTACCGGGCTTTGGCACGGTGCAAGCTGGAACTTCATTCTCTGGGGCTTGTATTATGGCTTATTTATTCTGATTGAATTGCTGATTGGCAAGAAGCGGATGAAAAAAATTCCGCTGGTCATCCGGCATATCTATAATAAAATTGTCATCGTGGTGGGCTTCGGCATTTTCTATTTTGAGGACTTCGGTCAGCTGGGAGTTTGCCTGAAGTGTATGTTTGGATTTGGCGGACATGGCTTGACAGATGCCGTTTTGCAAACCTCCATCATGACGAATGTCTTTTTGTTAGTGATTGCATTGATTGGCTGCTTCCCGATTTTGGAACTGCCGAAACGTGCCATGCAGAAAAGTCCGGGGGCATATCTTACCCTTTCCGTCTGCGGAACAATCTTAGCAGCCGTTATTCTGATTGTATCCAGCATTCTGCTGGTCAATGCAACCAATCGTCCATTTTTGTATCTGCGTTTTTAAGGAGGCATTGTCATGAGAAAAAAGAATTCGAATTCTTCCGTTCCAAGTGGTATGCATTCTCTTGCACAACGCAGCCAGCAGGAACGCCGTCAAAAAATGGAGCAGCAGCGTACAAGAACTGTTCCGCAAGAACCGATGCGAGTTCCACCGCAGCAGCCGGCACATTTTGGACGGCAGCCGATGCAGCAAGTACCGCCACCGCCCGTTCAGAAACCAGAAAAAGCACTCTCACAGGAGGCGTTGCAGGAATTACAGCAGCAGGCAACCCAGCAGCCGGAGGAATCCGCTGTTTACAATCGGTTTTTTGAGGATATTTCCGTAGAAGAACCACAGACTCCGAAAAAATCTGCTCCGCAGAAAACAGCAGCTGTTCCGCCAACCAATTCGGCAGAACCAGAAAAGTCTGCTCCAAAAATGCCACCCGTACGGGATGCAAGAGCAATGCCGCAGATGCCTGCATCAGCAAAACCAGCAGCAGAACCACAACAGGCAGAGCCAGTACAGCCAACACCAGAACCGCCGAAGCCAGTAGAACCGCAGGCAACGGCAGAATCTGCTACCGTTTCACCGGAATTGTTGCAGCAGGTTGCAACAATGGTGCAGCAGGATGCTTCTGGAAAGGCAACCTTAACGCCGGAATTGCTCCAGAAAATCGTAGCGATGGCACAGCAGCAGACCAATACAAATCCAATGGTTTCCGCTGTATCGGAATCTCCGGCAGAGCCACAGGCAGTTCCAACACCAGAACCCGTTGCAGAACCAGCACCACCACAGAAAAAATCTCGTCCGGCTCGCCCACAGCGGAGAGCACCGCAAATGCCAGTGCAGACAGCTGCCCCAGAGTCAATTCAGCAGCCAATTCCTGAACCAGAACCGCAGCCTGAACCAGAGCCTGAATCTGCAATTGCATCACCGTTTATTACAACAGCAATGCTCCGGCAGATGAAAGCGGAGGGAAAAACGCTGGATGACTTACAGCCAGCAGACACAAAAACGGAAAAGCCAACGCCAGTTCGGCGGTATCAGGGAAAGCCAGCAGCGGAAACGACTGCTGCACCACAGCCAGAACCAGTAAGACCGTCATTCCGTCCGGTAAAACCGCACGATATTTCGATTGATACCGCTGCACCAGAGCCTATTCCAGAATGGTTCTCAGAAGAAGAACCACCACAGGTTGCAGAGCAGCGAACCAAATATTTGAAGAATCGGCAGCCACGGGAATCTGTTGCAGAACTGACCGGAGCAGCAGAAAAAAATCCTCGGGCAGTTCCAAACGGAAAACAGCCCAGCAAGGCAGCCCGTTTCTTCCGGGAACTATTTCTGGAAGATGCACCAGTTGACCCAGAACAGCAAAAGCCAGTTCTGCCACTGACGAGAAACACTACACCACAACAGTCAGAGGCAGTTGTTCCGCCAGAGCCAATTGCAGCTCCCCCACAGCAGCCAACAGCAGAACCCGTTGCACCACCCGTTCCGGAAACAGCTGCACCTGTACCAGAACAGCCTATGATGCCCCCTGTGCAGGAAGCATCTGCATCGCCAAAACCGGAAAAGCGTCCGGTTATTTCCCATGCACGGGAAGAAGAACCAGAACCAGAATCACAGCTGGAATCGGCAGCGTTTTATAACCGCTTATTCAACGATTTTCCGGAATCTTCGGAACAGCCAGTTCCGCCAACGGAAGAAGAAATGGCACAGCAGCGGCACAAAAAAGATGTGATTGAATCGGTAAAGGGTGTGGTTTCAAAGACAGAACAGCCGGGCAACCCACCGCATAAAAAACGCTTGACGAAACGGGAATACATGCAGCGAAAGGCACAGCGGTTTGCAAAAACCATTGGCGTGAGCTTGCTGAGCGGTGTAGTAGTAGTAGTTGCAGTTGTCCTGTTATTAGCACCACGTTCCACAATTTCCTATGAAGAAAATCGACTTCTGGCAGAAAAGCCGAAGTTCTCGCTGACATCGCTGTTAGATGGTTCTTATACTTCCGGATGGTCAGAATATTATAACGACACCGTTCCGTTCCGCAGCAAGTTGAAAAAGACGATTTCCGCAATGATGCAGTGGACAGGTGTTCAGAGCGAAGAAGATACCGTATTTTTCGGCAATGTTTCACAGGTAAAGAAGAAAACCACAACACCTGTTGCAACAACAGAATCCGTAGAAACGACTGTTGCAGTCGCTGCTGCTGGTAACGATGAAACCAATACAGAACCAGCTGTTACCACAACAGTTGTAACGACAACGGAAGATCCGAATGATGAACCAGCTGCGGAAATCGGCGAGGGCATTATTCTTGATCACAAGCGTGCAGTCTGCGTTTATGGCGGTAGCTTCTCTGTAGGGCAGGACTATGCCGAAACATTAAATGCGTATCAGCAAGACCTTGGCTCAGATGTACAGGTTTATTCCTTGGTTGCACCAACTGCCGTTTCCTATTACCTGCCGGAAGAGTATGCAAACTATACGGCAAGTGAAACGGAAAACATTGACAACATCAACAGCTATCTGAAGGATGTAAAGCCAGTGGATGTATACAACGCTTTGAAGCCGCATACCGCAGAGGCAATTTATGCCCGTACCGACCACCACTGGTTGCCATTGGGGGCATATTATGCCGCTGAAGCGTTTGCAAAGGTTGCAGATGTACCGTTTGCATCGCTGTCAGATTATGATACGGCAACGAAAAAGGATTATGTCGGCTCAATGTATACTTACACAGAAAGTGCTGTTTTGCTGGACAATCCGGAAGAGTTTACATATTACATCCCGAAAAACAAATACAAGACCACCTATTACAGCACCAGCTTCACCGACCCAACCGAAGGTGATTTGCTGATGAATCTGGATGGTTATGATAACAGTATGTATTACTTGGTTTTCATGGGCGGTGACGACAAGATCACACACGTGGAAACCAATTGCAAGAATGGCAGAACGCTGGTCATTTTCAAGGACAGCTATGGCAATGCGTTAGTACCGTGCTTGACCTCGTCTTTTGAAAATATTTACGTCTGCGATATGCGATATTTTGAATTGAATGCCATTGATTTCTGCAAGCAGGTCGGCTGTACAGATTTGCTGTTTGCGATGAATACGTTCAGTGCAACTGGTGGAAATGAAAGCTACTTAGAGAGCAATCGTGTACAGTAATCGTTCGGAACAGATTGGAAAAAGAAACCGAACAGCGGCAGGGTGGGATTTCCTGCCTTGCCGCTGTTCCATTTTTTGTCATGGAAAAGGAGAATGCGGATATGATTTGCAAAGAGTGCGGTACGAAACTGACATCGGAACAAACAACCTGTCCCAACTGCGGAGCTTTGCAGCAACAGGCAGTTTCTAAGAAGAGAAAAAAGTCCGATACTGCATCCCAGCAGAACCAGCCGCAATCGGGTGAAGCACAGATGCAGTGGCAAGACCGATTGATTCTTGGAGCAGCTGTGCTGGCAACGCTGGCAGCCGTTGCATGGTTGCTTTTCATGCTGATGAAACCAGCAGACGGAAACGACCAAAAAGCAGAAACAGCCGCCGCTGAAACGATGCCCAGCACGACAGCAGTTACCACCATGGAAACCACTACGACCACAGTCACCACCTATGTGACGATTGTCACAACGATGGATGATGGTGCAGAACCAATTGAAGTTGTATCCGGCATTTTGTGGGATCATAAGCGTGCCATCAACCTGTTTAATGGGTACGCTGAACAAACCGAAGCATATGCAGAAATTCTGAACCAGTATCAAAAGGATTTGGGGGACGATGTGCAGTGCTATTCGATTTTAGCCCCAACCAATGCTTCTTTCTATACACCAGCAGCCTTTCAGGATTCCACACTTTCCAGTGAAAAGGATTGCATGGATGCAGCAGAAAAGGTTTTTCAAGGTGTCATTCCGATTGATGCCTATGGTGTTCTAAAAGAACACACTGCCGAGCCGATTTATGCGAGAACCGACCACCATTGGTTTCAGCTGGGGGCTTACTATGTAGCAAGAGCGTTTGCAGAGCAGGCAGATGTTCCGTTTGCCGACCTGACAACCTACAAGAAATATGTAGAAGATGATTTTGTTGGCTCAATGGCATATTATACGAATGATTATCCAGATTTGGTGAATTCACCAGAAGAGTTTGTATATTATGTGCCGACCAACGACATTCAGACCACTTATTATGACCGGGATTATGCGAATGGCTATGAATCAGATTTGATTCTTGATCCGTCCGCATGGGACAATTCCAGTTATTATATGGTCTTTATGTGTGGAGATGATAAGATTGTCCACATTCAGACGGATTGCGACAATGACCGTCGGTTGGTGATTTTCAAGGATAGCTATGGCAATGCGTTAGTGCCATGCCTGACCAGTTCATTTTCTGAGATTTATGTGTGTGATATGCGGTATTTCAATCTGAATGCCATTGACTTTATTCAGGAAGAGGCAAAAGCAACCGATGTCCTGTTTTGTATGAATCTGTTCAGTGCGAATGGACCAAACGGACAGGATCTGGAAGTTGTCCGCACACAAAATGCTGCATATGACACAAGCAGTTGGGAAGATGCAGATACAGAATTTTAAATGCAAAAAAAGAAAAAGGAGATTTGCAAATCATGAAAGAATTACAAGTACCATTTGATAGTGCGTGGATTCTGAAAAACCGCAGAAAGATTAAAAAGGCTCTGCTGGCAGACGGCACGCCTCGCATGGAAAAAAAGATTGCAGTTCTGGGCGGTTCTACCACAAATGATATTGTTTCCATGTTGGAACTGTTCCTGCTGGACAATGGGATTCAGCCGTCTTTCTATCAGTCGGAATATGCCCGTTATTGGCAGGATGCTATGTTTGAAAACCCAGAGCTGGAAGCCTTTCAGCCAGACTTGATTTTCATTCATACCACCAGCCGCAACATCACAGAATTTCCGGAGGATGTGTATTGTCCGGCGGAAACCGTAGAGGCAGCCTTGGAACGGCAGTACACGCACTTTACGCAGATGTGGGATCGTCTGGCGGAAGGATATCATTGCCCAATTATTCAGAACAACTTTGAACTGCCAGCTTATCGGCTGTTGGGCAATCGGGATGCTTCAGACATTCACGGCAGAATCAACTTTATCACTCGATTGAACTGCAAATTCTATGATTATGCAAATACGCACACCTCATTTTATATTCATGATATTCAGTATCTGTCCGCTTGCTATGGCTTGGATGCATGGGCAGAGCCGTCTTATTGGTATCTGTATAAATATGCTTTGAGCGTGCCAGCCATTCCAGATTTTGCCTACAATCTGACTCGAATTATTCGTTCTATTTACGGTAAGAACAAGAAAGTTCTGGCGTTGGATTTGGACAACACCCTCTGGGGCGGTGTCATTGGCGATGATGGACAGGAAGGCATTGAAATCGGACATGAAACCTCCATGGGACAAGCATATGAAGAGTTGCAGGGCTATTTGAAACAGCAGAAAAAAATTGGTGTATTGCTGACAGTCTGCTCAAAGAATGAACCGGAAAATGCTCTGCTGGGCTTGAATCATCCGAGCGGTGTTCTGAAGCCAGACGACTTTGTCACCATCAAGGCAAACTGGGAGCCAAAAGACCGCAATTTGGTAGAAACTGCTGCGGAATTGAATCTGCTGCCGGAGAGCATTGTATTTGTAGACGACAATCCGGCAGAACGGGCGATTGTTTCCGGACAGATTCCGGGTGTTGCTGTTCCGGAATTTGACTGCGTGGAAGATTGCCTGCGGCAGTTAGACCGTGCCGGATACTTTGAAGTTACCAGCCTGTCAAGTGACGATGCAAAGCGGAATGCGATGTATCAGGCAAATGCACAGCGGGCACAGATGCAGAAAACCTTTGCAGACTATACCGACTATCTGAACAGTTTGGAGATGCAAGGCACGATTCGGGACTTTGAACCCATTTACTTGCAGCGAATTGTACAGCTGACCAATAAGAGCAATCAGTTCAATCTGACGACGAAACGCTATACACAAAGCGAAATGGAAACCGTTGCAGCATCTGACCGCTATATTCGGCTGTATGGACGGCTGGAAGATAAGTTTGGCGATAACGGGATTGTTTCCGTTGTCATCGGCGAAAAAGTGGACGATGCATTACATATGGACTTGTGGCTGATGAGCTGTCGGGTTTTGAAACGGGATATGGAATTTGCAATGCTGGATGAACTGGTACGGCAGTGCCGGGAGCAGGGCATTCAGAACATTGTTGGCTATTATTATAAGACTGCCAAGAATGCAATGGTAAAGGATTTGTACGGCACATTTGGTTTCACCAAGACGAAGGACATGGAAAATGGCGACAGCGTCTGGGAATTGAATGTTGCAGATTATACAAATAAAAATCATGTAATTACAGTAAATCAGAAGGAGTATGCAGAACAATGACACATGCAGAAGTAATGGAACGGTTGACAGGAGTATTTCGGGATGTATTTGACGATGACAGCATTGTGATTACAGACCAGACTACCGCAAATGATATTGAGGAATGGGATAGCCTCGAACACATCAACTTGATTGATGCTGTAGAGCAGGAATTTCACATGCAGTTCCAGATGAAGGAAGTTTCTGGTATGAAGAATGTGGGAGAAATGGCAGACATCGTTGCCAATCGGGCAACCGAAAAGCCGAAAAAACGGGGACTGTTCCGCCGATAAATCGGAAAATAACGTGATACGCTGAGAAAATCGCCGCTGTTTTTGCTGGCAGTTTTGGGAGATAACAGCCCCATTCTGTCAGAAACAGCGGTTTTTTCTTGACAGTTCCTGCGATTTCATGGTATCATGATAGCACGAAATCTCATGAAATAGGAGTGTTATTATGCTGTTGCAATTAACAGATGTCAATAAAATTTACAATGGAGCACCGCTGCTCAAACATATTTCTCTCACGATTGAAGACCGTGACCGGATCGGTTTAATTGGTGTGAATGGCTGCGGAAAATCAACTTTGTTAAAGTTGATTACGGAACGGATTCTGCCCGACCACATTCAGGAAGGGGACGGCGAAATCATCAAGAGCAGTCATACCAGTATCGGCTATCTGGAGCAGATGGGCGGTTTGGAAAAGGAACAGACAGTTTGGCACGAGATGCACAATGTCTTTCAACCGTTGCTGGATGCACAGGCACGTATGCGAGAGCTGGAACAGGAATTGGCAGACAATTCCGAAGCAGCGGCAGAAGAATATCACCGTTTGCAGACTTATTTTGAAAGCAATGATGGCTATCAGATTGATGTGAAAATCAAAATGGTGCTGAACGGCATGGGCTTCGGTGCAGAAACCTATGAGCGGAAAATTTCCAGTTTCAGCGGTGGGGAAAAGACTCGACTGGCAATTGCAAAATTGCTGTTGGAAGAACCAACGCTGTTGATTCTGGACGAACCGACCAACCATCTGGACTTTAAAACCGTCATGTGGCTGGAAGATTACTTGAAAGATTATAAGGGTGCTTTGCTGCTGGTATCTCATGACCGTTATTTCTTGAATCGGCTTTGTACTTCGATTTGTGAGATTGAACACGGTGTGCTGACTCGCTATAAGGGCGACTATTCTGCCTATACCGTGCAGAAAGAAGCCGCTGTGATTCGGCAAACAAAAGAGTATGAATTGCAGCAAAAAGAAATTGCCAAGCTGGAAGATTATATTGCTCGCAATCAGACTAGAGCCTCTACGGCAAAGAGTGCCCAGAGCCGCATGAAACAGCTGGAAAAGATGGAGCGGATTGAAAAGCCGATTACCTACCAGAAGTCAGCACGGGTACAATTTACCTATGACATTGAACCGCCGCAGCAGGTCTTGCAGGTGCAGGATATCGCCATTGCAGTCGGCAGCGGAGCAGAACGAAAAGTGTTGGCAGAGCCAGTTTCCTTTGAAGTGCGGCGAGGAGAAAAATGGGGCATTATTGGGGAAAACGGTGTTGGAAAGTCAACCCTGTTGAAAATCTTACAGGGGCAGTTGCCGCATGTTGGAAAGATTCGCTGGGCAGCCCAGACGAAGATTTCCTATTTTGAGCAGGAAAGCACCAACCTGCACCCAGCGAAAACCGTAATGCAGGAAATTCACGACCGTGTTCCGACATGGCTGGACTATGATGTTCGCAGCTTGTTGGGCAAGGTGCGGATTACAGGGGAAGAAGTCTATAAGCAAGTGGGCGTGCTCAGCGGTGGCGAGCGGGCAAAGGTTTGTTTTGCCGTCATGATGTTGGAACATGGCAATATTTTGATTTTGGACGAACCGACCAACCATCTGGATATTTCCATGAAAGAAGTCATCGAAGATGCCATGAAAACCTTTACCGGAACGATTCTGTTTGTATCGCATGACCGGTATCTGCTGGATCAGGTCGCAGACCATATTTTAGAAATCACACCAACGGGCGTAAAGACGTATATCGGCGGATTCCAAAGCTGGCTGGATGCAACGAAAAAAGAAGCAGCTGCTGCAAATGCGGCGGCTCAGGCAGTTGAAACGGAAAAGAAAAAAGAGGACAAGCAGCAGACGTATCGTTCTAAGGAACAACGTGCAAAGGCTGCCCAGCAGCGAGCAAGAATGCGGCAGCTGGAACAGCAGTCCGAGGCGATGCAAGCGGAACTCGATGCCCTCAACGAAGAAATAACAAAGGAAGAAGTGTACAGCGATTTCAATTTGATGCAGGAAAAGTGCAAGCGAATGGATACTTTGCGGACAGAATTGGATGCAGCACTGGAAGAGATGATTTTGTTGGAAGAGGAATTGGGATAAAATTTACAGATGTTGAAAATAAATTTCTTTTCAAATAAAATGATTGTGGAAATTGCTTCTTTTCAAAAAGTGTTTTTTATGGTATAATAAGGGTATTCGGAAAAAAGGAGGATGGATTTCATGAAAAATAGGAACAAATGGATGATTGGCGGAATGCTGCTGGCAGCTTTGGGAATCGGGTCTTTTTTTACCCAGCAAACAGCAGTTACCGCTGCGGAAATCAATATTCCATACACAGATTCCAATCAAGGGTTTACAACTGGAATGGATGGCACATCACTTTGCTTGAATCTGCGAAATGCAAATAACTGTATTTGTGAAGATATTCCGCAGGATGTTGCCTGTTCGGGGTATTTATCCGTTACGTTTTCCATTCATGGCATTGGAACAGATGCCTACCGATTACAGAAAGACGGCACACAGGGAACGCCTTATTTTGCGGAATTGGTTGGTGTTGTACGCTCTGCACAGGATGAAGAAATTTTGCGGTTTTGCAATGGGGAAGAAGATGATTTTGCACCGGGAACAGTTGCCATCACGGGAGATGGAACATATACCGTTCGTACAGAGTTGACACAAGATGCAGACCAAATTTTATCGTTGGCGGTTAATACGAACATTGATTTGTATCGGTATCAGGAAGAGGGAAACCTTGCAAAGTCTGGAATTACAATGCAAGTAGAATCTGTTACAACACAGCAGGAAACCGCTACAAAACAGGCTATAGCAAAGCAGGAAACGCCGATTTTTGCACAGGATTTTAATACAACGATGCCAATGACAACGACGCAAAGAGCAACCACAACAACTGCTACTACGCCATATTGGCATGGGACAACAACTTCCACCACACCATATTGGTACTGGACGACAACTAGAACAGAAATTACTACAACATGGATGTGGAGAAGTACGACAAGAACAGCAGCAACGACATCCAAAAAATCGACCAGCTCTAGGGGGTATTATCTTTCTGCCCTTGACCAATCCAGTACCATTGGATTAGGAGAACAACTGCAATTATTCGTAGGAAATGATGGAAGTTATACAGTATCTTCCAGCAATCATCAGGACATCATTCCTGCATGGATTTCTTTTCAACCAGATGTTGCAACGGTAGATAATACGGGTTTGGTCACAGCGGTTTCAGAGGGAAAAGCTGTGATTGCAGCAGAAATCAATAATACAGTGATTTCCATTGAAATTACAGTTGCTGCCCCTACAACAACGACAATTACAACGACGATGGTAACAACAACGATGGAAGAAGGTACAAATGTAACAAAACCTGCTATGACTACCACAAAACCATCTGCGGTGAATATTTCTGTTCGTGCACCGCAAATTGTAACCATCAATAACATCAAGCGGATTCCGAAAGAACAAGCACAATTGCAATTATATCTTTTGAATCAGCCGAAAGATTCTGATGTAGTTTGGTCTTCTTTTTATCCGACGATTGCCTCTGTTGACCAAAACGGACTTGTAACCGGTCTTTCAGAGGGCAAAGCAGTGATTGGAGCGATGATAGACGGGAAAGTTTATGCAATTACACTCTATGTAGTTGGAGAAGAAGTTACAACCACTGCAAAATCATCTAGTACGGTTACCACAGGAACGGAAACCATAAAGGGAGATATAAATGGAGATGGTGTCGTTGGTGTTGATGATGCTGTTATCCTGTTGCAGTATTATGCAAAAAAAGCTGCTGGATTAGATCCAAAATGGGAAGATTTGAATTGATTTTTCTGTTGAAACCAACAACCGCCCCCGTATGTGAAATTCATACGGGGGCGGTTACTTTTGTTTATTGATTGGAATCAGCTTTCAAAGCGGTTATTCCATGTCGTTATAGATATCGGCATTTTCAAGGGAAATCGTTGTGTTTGCTCCGCAGGTTTCCAGAATTTGCAACAATGCACTTTTTGGCAGTTTTGCATTAGACAAGTCCACAATCGGATTTGCAGCACAGCTTGCATCCTGTTTCCATTCCTGATAGGAATACGCTGGCAGAGCCTGTAAAACAGCATCTGGCTGAACGGGCAGAATCTGCATGCACGCTTGTTTCACGGTGAACTGAATGGAAACCTTGCCATCTGTTCCGCTGGTAACCGGCAGGGAAAATGTCCGCAGCAGCGTTCCGTCTGCATTCTTGCGGCTATCTGATTGATAGCGACCCTGTTCCAGTGCATAGGTTTTGGTGTCCGTGTCTGTCTGTACGGTGCAGCGAATCCGTTCGGTTTCGGAACTGCCTGCAAGGGTAAACCGGAATTGATAGGCAGTTTTCGGCAGCTGTTGCAGCTGTGCGGAGATGGTTGCAGAAGTGGTTTCTTCTGTTGCATCCAGCTCCCACAATTCCATGGGGTCACCGTCTGCATCGGTGACCGTCAGCAGTGTGCTGAAACGGGATTTCGTTGAAAATGCAGGTGCACAAAATAATAAATCTTCCATATGAAGCTCCTTTTTTGAAATCGGAGCGGCTGTGTTCTGTGCAGACGCACACAGCTGAATGGTATGGTCGTCTACCAGAACGGCACGACCGCTTTTTAAAAGACCTTTTGCTCGTTTCGGATAAGTGCTGCCGATGATCTGACCAGCAGCATCCTGTACCATTACGTTTTTTTGCATGGGTTTCTCCCCCTTGGTAACCATTATTTGATTTTGCCGTACCGTTTTTTTGTATGGGTGTCTGCCCCAACGGCTGATTTTAGTATAACAGCTTTGGATGAAGTTGTCAAGTGGGAGCAATCAATTTTTCCAGAAAAACAAATTTCCACAAAACAGCATGAAACATTCTGCTTTGTGGAAATTGTAATGTTATTTATTCTATGGTTGGCTGTGCTGCTGGAGCAGTTGCTTTTTCTCGGAAAATCCGTCCGAATACAAACCGCACCAATGGGCCAGCAAAGAACAGCTGCCAGCACAAAGCCATTGGGAAATTAAAGACGGTTGTTTGCAGCCACATACTGATGATTTGCTTTCCGGGGTGCTGGAACAAAATCGTAGCAGCCAGACTCATCAGCGGACACATCCATGCGACAGAAACCGCAGAAATGGCGAGAATCAAGTGAAATGGGCGTTCTGTTTTTACATCGACCATGCGAAATGCTGCTTTTTTCGCCAGATTTCCGACCAAGAAAAAGTCTAGAATAAAGGCAATCGGCATCATAATCGGCAATTCTCGGAATGCGGCCAGAAAAACAGCGTTGCTCATCCCGCCAGTATTCAGGGCGATGTTATAGCAAACCATCGCATAGACCATGACGAACACCATCAAAATGGTAAAAATGACTTCCTGGAATTTGTTTTTGGGCATAAAAAATTCTCCTTTCGATTTTAAAACAGCACGCATAGAAATTTGTGTTGTTCGTTATCATTCAGGAGAATGTTTCGTTTCCAATAAAACCAATTCTATTCTGTTTTTAAGTACATGATTATGATAGCAAAAAAACGGGTATTTGTCAAGAATCAATATTCATTTTCGGCATTTTTTCGGAAAAGATGCTGTGAAATCTGTGCTTTTTCCAGACAAATTGCCCGTATTTCTTGCAGGGATTTATTTTACGATTTCATCGGAATCCAGTACAATGGTAAATGGACCATCATTGCACAGCGAAACTTGCATATCTGCTCCGAAAACGCCATGTTCCACGACAGGAACGGTTTGCTTGCAGTAGGCAATCATGTATTCATACAGAGCCTCTGCGGTTTTGGGTGCTCCGGCAGCAATAAAGCTGGGGCGGTTGCCCTTCCGGCAGTCTGCATATAATGTGAATTGCGAAACCAGCAGCAGTTGACCGCCAACGTCTTGCAGGGACAGGTTGATTTTATCGTTTTCATCGGAAAAAATCCGCAGCCGCATCATTTTATCCGCCATTTTTTCTACAATGGCTTCGGTGTCATTCTGTCCAATTCCAACAAGTACCAGATAGCCTTTATTGATTGCTCCAACGACAGAGCCGGAAACGGTGACAGATGCCTGTGTCACTCTTTGAATTACCAATCGCATAGGGTTAATGCTCCTTTTTCTTCTGTTGTTTTTCTGCTTTCAGCAGGGCACGGGAAGCCGCAAAAGCAGCAGGTTCGCCCTCTTTTGCCAAAATTTCCAGTAGTTGCATGAGTTGCCGTTCTGTTTCTGGATGCAGGCATCCATTTTTTCGGGCAGTGGAGTTTTGGAAATATTCCAAGGGGGCTTGATCAGTGTACTGTTCGCCCTTGTAAATCTTGCTGGCAGCTAAGCGGTCGCAGAACATCTCTACCAGAAATCGGGCTGGCATTTTTACAGGCATGACTTTCTTTTCCACAGGGTTGTAGTCCGTCCAGTATTCAAAGTGATGGCGGTTTCTACCTTTGTGGTGTAGCCATGCGAGAGAATAACCGAGGATTTCTCGTTCTTTTTCGTTGGGGCTGCGGTTTCCCTGATAATATTTCACACCGGGAATAAATTCGGTCGGGCTGTATTTGGAAAGGTCATGGCGGAGTCCCTGCCAGAGAATCCCTGCTTTTTTGCAGTGGGCAATGACTTTATGCCGATGACGGGTAATCAATAAAAAGTGATGCCAGAGATTTCGCAACATACTGCAATCGCCTCCTGTTGTTTATTGTATCATATTTTTTGGAAGCTGTAAAGAGAGCACCTGCAAAGGCTTTTGGAAAATCTGGCTGTAATAGGATGACTTGGCTGAAATCGTTTTCATGAAATAAAAAGACTCGCAACCTGCGAGCCTTTTGTTATGTTTAATAAACCATCATCATCAGAAGATCCCAGAACATATGCAGCCCAATCGGCAGCAGCAGACTTTTTGTTTTCACAAAAATCACGCTGAACAGAACGCTCAGCAGTAAAATGCTGATGAAGCCGAAGTGTGCAAAGTTTGAGAAAAACGTGCCGTCCATCATCCACTTTGGAAAATGAATCATCAGAAATAGAATGGCGTTAATGCCAATGGCAATTTCTTTATGAGATTCAGAGTAAGTGAGATTCAGCAGCCAGCCTCGAAAAACAAGTTCCTCTGTTAGTCCAACAAACAGAACGACAATCACCGAGGAAAGCCCGAAGTCCGGCAGAATCTGCAAACCGCCATGCAGCCGATACGCTCCGAAGAGCAGGTAAACTGCAAAGAACGGAAAGACCAGCAGCCACGGCAACTGATTGCGATTCCAGGAAAAGCATTCCTTTGGGGTGGCGTAAACATCGCCGGAGAACCGACATAGTAGACTCGCTGCTGGAAGCGTCCAGATGAGATTCTTGAAAACGCCATTTGCGACCAATGAACAGAGCCAATCCGAGGAAATGTGTGCGGTCAGAAATGGAGCGATCCAAACATGATACACTGCCCAGACTGCATAGAAAAGCAGAAAATAGACCATCAGCGTGATTGCTTTTTGTTTTTTTGAATGGGTCATGGAATCACCGCTTTGTTTCTTCATTCTGCTGCTGTTTCAGCAAATCCCGAATTTCAGTCAGCAGGGCAATGTCTGGAGCAACCTTTTCCGGTTCTTCCTTCTTTTCTTCTTCTTTTTTCTTGAGGGTCAGATTCCGCATGGTGTTGACTGCCTTGACAATCAGGAACACACAGAATGCAGTAATCAGAAATGTGATGACAGCGGAGAGAAATGCACCAATGTTGATGTAAGGATGATTGCCCCACGGAATATGGAAGCCGAGGTCTTGAAAGTTGATGCCGGCAATCACTGCCCCAACCAACGGCATCAGCACATTGTCTACCAGTGCATTGACAATTGCGGTGAACGCACTGCCGACAACAACGCCGACTGCCATATCCAGCACGTTGCCTTTGGAGATGAATTCTTTGAACTCTTCAAAAAAGCGAGTGATTGCGTTTGATTTCTTTTGTGGGTCTTTGGTTTCAGTAGCCATTTTCTTGTCCTTTCTATTCTGCTGTGTTGTGAAAAAGGGGAACAACTGCAAACAGAATCCTTGATTTTTTATGATTATACCATAAATCAACAAAAATTGTCAAATTGCATACCAACAAATTGCATACCAACAATCGGAGCGTTGCTTTTTTGTTGGAATTTTTTGTATGGTACAAAAAACTATCAGGGTTGACAAATAAAACTAATAGTAGTATACTAGAAAAGAGTAAAATCAGAAAAGGGGATTTTGGATGTTTTGTAAAAATTGCGGACATGAATTGCCGGAGGATGCAAAGTTTTGCATGAAGTGTGGAACACTTTTGAAATCAGAATCTTCCTCAGCAGAGACAGATGGGAAACCGATCGCATCGAATGCAGAGGGCAGTCAAACCGTCCATACCAGTGCCGTTGCGAACAGGGAACGGCTTCTTTGGGTGATGGTTGTGATTTTGGTTGTTGTTGTGGGAATCCTTGCAATTGCATTGGGAACAACCAAAATGGGAAAACAAAACAATGTTGAACCAAACAATGAAGCCATTGCAGAAGTGCAGGATTCTCATGAAACTACAACCACAGATTTGACAACGACAGCAGCCACAACAACCATTACCACCACAAAGGCAACGACAAAAGCAACCACTGCTGCAATCACAACAACCAAACAGACAACGGCAACCACCGCAGAAAAGGTACAAACCTATAGCGTTACATTTGAAGCAGATGAATTGATTGCACAAGCTGGCTTGATGCTGAATGGTCATGTAGGAATTGCAGTTTTGAGCAATTTAACATGCACCAATGGAACTGCAAGTGTTGAAACAAGTACGACCTATATTTATGATTCTCTGATTCGAGTGACTGTAACGGGTGCAACCGCTGGGGAAGTTAAGATTAGCGGAACGATTACAACCTATGGATTAGATACGTTGGACGGCCAGACCGTTTCTTATCCAGATTCTTCCGGTACATTTATCGTCAGCAAAACAGTTGGAGGCAATTCCGGCAATGCATCCAATGCAAGTCAAAATGCAAATTCATCGAATAATGCTTCTCACGCTTCCAGTTCTGTCAGTGGAATGAAAGGGCAAATCAACTGCCATGGAGGAACGGTTGCAGGATTTACCACGGATTATGTAGTAAATAGCGGTGCGTGTGGAATCGTTCGGCAGAGCTTGGGCAATACTTGGCACGTAACCGCAAAAAATTCGTGTTACAATTACGGAATCACTTGGTATGAACTGTGGGATTCCGATGACGGAGATTATTACGGCTGGGTGGATGCCAATTACATTGATTTCTATTAAGCGTCAAAAATAAACCATACAACGGGAGCAGGTGCATTCATTTGCTTCCGTTTTGCGTATTGGCAGTGATACGAGGGCTTTTTTGTAGGAATTGTAACTTGTGGGGTTGACAAATAAAACTAATAGCGTTATACTATAGAAAAAATAGATTCGAAAAGGGGATTAATTATGTTTTGTAAAAATTGTGGACGGGAATTGCCAGATGATGCAAAATTTTGCGTACAATGCGGAGCATCTATGAAACAAAAAGCAGAATCAACAGAAAAAGCTACAGAAACAGATACTTCCAATGCAGAAGGCAGTCAAGCAGTCAGTGCCAGTTCGATTGTGAAAAAGGAATGGTTTCCATGGGCGATTGTTCTGCTTTTGGCAGTGCTTGTTGGAATTCTTGCAATTGCGTTGGGAACAACGAAAATGGGAAAACAAAATACCATAGAACCAAATGATAAAAACATTGCAGAAGTGCAGGACTCTCATGAAACGACGACCACAGATTTGACAACAACAGCGACAACCACCACCACAAAGGCAACTACCGTGACAACGACTACGACCATTGCAACCACTACCAAACCAGTGGTAACCGCAAAACCAAAGCCGTATGTCACTGCCTCTGCAAAGACATTTTTGCTCTCCGGATATGATGGCTCTAAGGTGCGGTTATATTTGGATGGGAGTTTCTACAAAGCCTACATCAAAATAAATGGCATCAGTTATGATACTACCGTATTGCGGAGCGATTTTAGTGACTATGTGGAATTGCCGTTTAATCCGATTGCAAATCCAGAAACCACGCTTTCTGTCACACCGTATGATGATGCCGGAAATGCTGGAGATACAGTTACTTGTGCGATTCCAACTGATGCAGAAGGAACAATCAATACAGGTGGAATTTTAATTGATGGTCTCAATATAAGAGGACAAATCAACTGTCATGGCGGTGTTGTAGCTGGATATACGACCGATTATGTTGTAAATGGCGGTGCATGCGGAATGGTTCGGCAGAGCCTTGGAGATACTTGGCATATAACTGCAAAGAATTCGTGTTACAACTACGGAACGAATTGGTATGAACTATGGGATTCCGATGACGGGGATTATTACGGCTGGGTCGATGAGAATTACATTGATTTCTATTAAGTGTCAAAAATAAAACATGCAGCGGGAGCAGATGAAACCATTTGCTCCCGTTTTTCTATAGGGAAGTTGCAGCTTGATTTCTATTTTCCAGCTGGATTTCCGCTTGACATTCTAAGGGTAAAATGTTATAATAATAGCAGTATGCCAACCTGTCTATTAAATGGTATTGCAGTATATTTTTTCGCTTTTGTGGAATACTGTTTGAAAAACAATCCACAGGAAAGGCGGAATGGATATGCAGACATCATGGACAGCATCCACTTCGGCAGAAACGCCTTCTGCCGAAGGCGAATCAGAACAGCAGTTGCAAGAAGCCGTTTTGATTGCAGAATCCGGCAGCATTCGCCCACAGAATGCAAAACATCTCATCCACTGTTTGACCATCATTGGACAGGTGGAAGGGCATTATATCCTGCCGGCTGAAAATAAAACAACCAAGTATGAACACATCATTCCCGCTTTGATTGCGATTGAACAGGATCGCAGCATTGAAGGACTGATGATTTTACTCAATACGGTTGGCGGTGACGTGGAAGCAGGGCTTGCCATTGCAGAAATGATTGCCGGAATGCAAACCCCGACCGTTTCTCTGGTGCTGGGCGGCGGTCATTCCATCGGAGTGCCGCTGGCAGTGAGTGCGAAGCGGTCTTTTATTGTGCCTTCGGCAACGATGACGATTCACCCCGTCCGGACAAATGGACTGGTTGTCGGCGTGCCGCAGACATTTGCTTATTTTAATCAGATTCAAAATCGAATTATCGAATTTATTACACGGTGCAGTCACATCCAAACGGAACGGCTGCTTTCTTTCATGCATCGTACAGATGCCCTTGCAACCGACATCGGTTCGATTCTGACCGGTGAAGAAGCAGTGGCAGAAGGGCTGATTGACCAGCTCGGCAGCTTACAGGATGCGATTTCCTGCCTGTATGAATTGATTGAAGCAGCACCGCTGCGTTATACGGATGCGTCTGTGCCGTCATCTACACTGGGAAAGGACGGTTGCAGTGGGACGAACGGCAAAATCAAAACCAAAGAAAAAAGCCACCCCCAAGAATAGCGATCATCAAAATACGCAGGGATTTAATGCAGCCGAAATAAAAGGGGCTGCCGATGCGGATACCAAAAAAGAAGAAAAACTCACCGAGAAGCAGAAAGCGGATTTGAAATTCAAATCCGTTCTGCTGATGGTGTCAGCAGCATTGGTTTTGCTGCTGGTATTCATTCCGGGAAGTTCCGGCTGGAAATGGATGCACAATGGATTACTGGGGCTGTTTGGTGTTTCCGTTCTGACATGGCCGATTGTATTGGTTTTGGCAGGGCTATTCTTACAACGGCAGATTCAGGGGCAAAAGCCAAAGGAACACCGCCCGAAAAATGTCAGTACATATTTTTTGTACGGGTCGGGCATTGCGGTTCTGGTCAGCAGTACCGTGCAGGTCTGGTTTGGGGAGACACTCCGAACCAAGAACCCGATAGATGCTCTGATTGCATTCTATCACGCTGGACAGGATAACCCCTTGTTTAACGGCGGTGCAATTAGTGTGCTCGCCTATATTTTATCGGCTCTGCTGGGCAGCCCTGGCGATAAAATTTGTGTCTTGTTTGTCCTGTTTTTAGTCGTCATGTGGCTGATGGGCTGGGATATGCTGGACTTGAAAGATTGGGTCTGTCGGGCTGGCGGTTTCCTGCGAAATCTGCTGTTCCCGACCAAAGATGCGTTACCAGCGGAAGAAGACGTTCCGGATTTGGAAGAACCAAAAAGAATCGGCTTTTTCTCCAACCTATTCCATAAGGCAGAAGAACAGGAGCAGGAAGCGGAAGCAGTGCAAGCTTCAGAAGCACAAAATACACAGGAATTGGATGCTGGCGAAATCATCGCTGCAACCGATGGGTTAGCGGAAACACCGATACCACCGCAAGAACCGCCTTTACAAGAGCCGTTTCAGATGCAGTATGATGCTGCCGTTGAACCAACGCTTGATGTTGAACCTCCAGAGCCGGAAGAACCGATTTTTGAGCCAGAATCGGAACAGATGCCAAGACAGTTGGATTTGTTTCAGGAGCAGGGAATGGGAGCGGTTGTTCCGGAAAATGCAATGCATCCAGAGCCGGAAGAGCCTGCTTATCAGATCCCAAGCCTTTCCCTGTTGAAGCGGAGTAACAACACGGGCAAAAGTCCGGAGATCCAACAGGAATTGGAACGCAATAAAAGAATGCTGGAGGAAACCCTGAAAGATTTCAATGTAGGTGTTTCCATGAAGGATGTTCAGCGTGGGCCATCTGTTACCAGATATGAAGTGCAGCCGAATGCTGGGGTAAAAGTTTCTAAAATTACAGGCTTATCGGATGATATTGCCTTGAATCTTTCTGCCCAGAGCATCCGAATTGAAGCCCCTGTTCCGGGAAAATCAGTCGTAGGGATTGAAGTCCCGAATCGGAAAAAAGATGTGGTGAAGCTGCGGGATATTCTCGAATCCGATGCATTCCAGAATGCGAAAAGCCAGCTGGCGTTTGCAGTCGGAAAGGATATCGCCGGAAATGCGATCATTGGCGACATTGCAAAAATGCCGCATTTGATTATCGCCGGTGCAACAGGCTCTGGTAAATCTGTTTGCACCAATTCCATCATCATGAGTATTTTGTTTCATGCAACACCGGAACAAGTGCGGTTGATTTTGATTGACCCGAAGATTGTAGAATTTCGGGTGTATGAGGACATTCCCCACTTGCTGATTCCGGTTGTCACCGACCCGAAAAAGGCAGCTGGTGCGTTGAACTGGGCAGTGCAGGAGATGGAACACCGTTACCAGGCATTTGCAGATAACGGTGTGCGGGATTTGGCAGACTATAACAAGAAAATCCAGAGTCAGCCCGACGGGCAGACGCTGCCGCAAATTGTCATTGCGATTGATGAGTTGGCAGACTTGATGATGACCGCATCCAAAGAAGTGGAAGATGCCATTTGCCGGCTGGCACAAAAGGCAAGAGCTGCCGGAATGCACTTGATTATTGCAACGCAAAGACCAACCACTGATATTATTACAGGCTTAATTAAAGCGAATATTCCGAGCCGAATTGCCCTGTCTGTCATGTCGCAGGTGGACTCTCGAACGATTCTGGATACAGGCGGAGCAGAAAAACTGCTGGGGCATGGTGATATGCTGTATTTGCCGAACGGCATGCCGAAACCGATTCGTGTACAGGGTTGTTTTGTTTCCACAGAGGAAATTGAAAAAACAGTGGCATTCGTCAAGCAGCAAGCACAGGCGGCTTATGATGATTCTGCTTTGGTCGGTGTTGAACAGAATATTCCGGTTCTGAAGGGTGAAACGGCAAGTCCGGACGGAAATGCAGATCCTCGACTCGAAGAGGCGATTCAGGCAGTTGTAGAGTTGGGGCAGGCATCCACGTCTTCATTGCAGCGTTATTTGAATGTTGGCTATGCTCGTGCTGCCCGAATGATTGACGAACTGGAAAAGATGGGGATTGTCGGCGGATACAACGGGGCAAAACCTAGAAAAGTGCTGATGACCAAGCAGCAGTATGAAGAACGAAAAATGCGGAATCTGCCGTAAAAGAAACCAAGAGGAGGAACAGCCATTATGGCACAAGGCTTTTTGCCGGTTACGAAAAAGGAATTGCTGGAAACGGGCGTTTCCCAGCCGGATTTTGTCTATGTGGTCGGAGATGCATATGTAGACCACCCCAGTTTCGGGGCTGCAATCATCTCCCGTCTGCTGGAATCACAGGGCTATTCCGTGGCAATGCTGCCGCAGCCGGATTGGCGGAGCACCAAGGACATCATGCGGTTTGGAAAGCCCAAGCTGGCATTTTTGGTGACAGGCGGCAATATTGATTCCATGGTGGCACATTATACCGCTGCCAAGCGAAAACGCAGCCAAGATTCTTATTCCCCCGGCGGAAAAGCCGGACTTCGTCCAGACCGTGCCGTGATTACATATTGCCAGTGTATCCGCCGAGCATATCCGGATGCAGTGATTGCTATCGGCGGACTGGAGGCATCCTTGCGGCGGTTTGCACACTATGACTACTGGTCGGATACGGTCAGACCGTCTATTTTGGTGGAAAGCGGTGCAGATTTCCTGATGTATGGAATGGGGGAACACTCCATTACAGAAATGGCAGCTCGTCTGCGGGATGGTGAGCCGATTTCTGCCCTGACTGATATTCGAGGGACTTGTTACCTGACAGACCCTGTCAATACCCCATGGGGAGCGGTACAATGTCCAGACTTTGCACAGGTTGCCAGCGATAAAAAGGCATATGCCAAGGCAACCCGTCAGCAGTACGACCAGCAGGATGAAATCTATGGAAAGACGGTCATTCAACGGCATGGGAAACAGATGCTGGTGCAAAATCCACCAGCATTGTCGCTGACACAGGAAGAATTAGATGCCGTGTATCAGCTGCCATTCCAGCGAAAGCCGCACCCGATGTATGATGCACAAGGCGGTGTGCCGGGAATTGCAGAAGTACAGTTTTCTATCGCCCATAATCGGGGCTGTTTCGGATATTGTAATTTCTGTTCCATTGCCCTGCATCAGGGCAGACGTGTCACCTGTCGCAGTGAGGAATCCATTTTAAAAGAGGCAAAGCAGATTACAGAAATGCCCAACTTTAAGGGCTATATTCATGATGTTGGTGGGCCTACGGCAAACTTCCGTGCTCCATCTTGTAAAAAGCAGCTGACAAAGGGACTTTGCAAGGGCAAGAAATGCCTTGCTCCGGAGATTTGTCCGGCAATTCACGCCGACCATTCTGAATATCTGCATATTCTCCGGCAGCTGCGAAAGCTGCCCAAGGTGAAGAAAGTCTTTATCCGTTCCGGTATCCGATTTGATTATCTGCTTGCCGACCCAGATGACACTTTTTTTCGGGAACTGGTACGGGAACATACCAGCGGTCAGCTGAAAGTTGCTCCGGAACATTGCAGCAATCATGTATTGGATAAGATGGGAAAGCCGCACTTTGAACACTATCAGGCATTTCAAAAGCGGTTCTATGAGATTACCAAGAGCATTGGCAAGGAACAGTATTTAGTCCCTTATCTGATGTCCTCCCATCCGGGCAGCACGTTGCAGGATGCAATTGCACTGGCAGTTTATCTGAAAGAAAATCACATTCATCCGGAGCAGGTACAGGATTTCTATCCAACGCCCGGAACGATTTCCACTTGTATGTATTATACCGAATATGACCCCTATACGATGGAACCTGTCTTTGTTCCGAAAACAGAGCAGGAAAAGGCAATGCAGCGAGCTTTGCTGCAATCGTTCTTGCCGCAAAACCGCCCTTTGGTGCTGGCAGCCCTGCGGAAAGCCGGTAGAATGGATTTGGTTGGAAACGGTGCACATTGCCTGATTCCAGCAGGTTCAGAGCGGAAAGACACCCACGCAAAGAAATCATCAACTCGGCAGCCTGTCACAGCAGCTGCAAGACGAAACGGAGGCACTTCAAAATGGCAGCAACCCAAAAAAGTAAACAACCAGCCGCCAAAAACGGCAAACAGAAAGCCAACCAGCAGAAAGAAAAAATCATTGGGCTGATTGCACTGGTTGTCGTTGCCTTTGCAGGCGGTGCAAAAGTGTTCGGCTGTGCACCAGCGGTGGATTCCAATGCGAGTGCAACCGTTTCTTTTCTGGATGTTGGACAGGGGGACAGCATTCTGATTCAGGCAGCCGGAAAAACCGTCTTGATTGACGGCGGTGAACGAGATCAGGGCAGTGTCGTACTGGACGACCTGAAGAAATATGGTGTTACCACCATTGATTACATGATTGCTTCTCATCCGCATTCTGACCACATCGGCGGATTGGTAGATGTGTTGGAAGATGCAGCGGTTTCTTCTGATTTGACCGTTTCCATGGTGCTGCTGCCGGAAGTGCCGGACAAAGACGTGCCGACGACACGAGTCTATGAAGCATTTTTGGATGGCATTGAAGACAACCACATTGACCCTACCTTTGTATCGGAAAAGCAGACCTTAAATTTAGGCGGCAGTACCACACTGGAACTGATTGCTCCGCCAGCCGGAAAAACCTATTCTTCCCTGAATGATTATTCCATGGCAGCATATCTGAACTGTGGCGGAAAAACATTCCTGTTTACAGGTGATGCAGAGAAGAACGAGGAAGCAGACTGGCTGGAAAACGGCGTGTTTGACGGGATGCACGCAGATGTCTTTAAGGCAGGTCACCATGGCAGCCGAACTTCTTCCAGCGAAGCTCTGCTGGAGCAGATTCAACCAACCTATGCAGTGATTTCCTGCGGAACGGATAATTCCTATGGTCACCCGCATGAAGAAGCACTCGACCGACTAGGCGTTTACTGCGATAAGATTTACCGGACGGATTTGGATGGAACAGTCATCTGTAAGGTAGAGGACGGGGAATTGAAGTGGTCGTTTGATAAGGAGTATGCATCATGATCATCATTGACCGCATGGATGATGGCGTTGCCGTTCTGGAAACCGACACGGGAATGCAGACAGTACCAGCAGACCAGATGCCGGAAGGGGCACGGGATGGCGATGTTCTGCAATGGGTTCATGACCACTATGAAGTAGATGCGATTGCAACCGAAGAACGCCGAAACCGGATTTTGGAACGGATGCGAAAACGAAAAAGAGGAAGGGACTAAATGGAAGCAGATGTACTCATCATTGGCGGAGGGGCTGCCGGAACGGTGGCTGCCCTGCTGTTGGCGAAAGCCGGAAAACACTGTATCATCTTGGAAAAAAATGGGCAAATCGGAAGAAAACTGCGGATTACCGGAAAAGGTCGCTGCAACCTCACCAATGCCTGTGATTTGGATACGCTCATGGCAAATGTGCCGAGAAATCCAAAGTTCTTGTACAGTGCGTTTGCTCGCTGGATGCCGGAAGATGTGATGGCATATTTTGAACAGCTGGGTGTTCCGCTGAAAGTCGAGCGGGGCAATCGAGTATTTCCGGTGAGTGACCGAGCAGAAGATATTGTAGCAGCGTTGCAGCGTGCTCTGAAACGGGCAGGAGTTCCCATCTATCGGGAAACCGTGCAGCAATTATTGCTGCAAGACGGTCGCTGTACTGGCGTACAGGTTGCTTCCGGTAAGCAGTATCCGGCAAAATGTGTGCTGCTGGCAGCTGGTGGGGCATCCTATCCGGCAACGGGTTCTACGGGGGATGGCTATACGCTGGCAAAACAGGCAGGGCATACAATTGTGCCGCCGCTGCCAGCACTTGTTCCGCTGGAAGTACAGGAAAAATGGTGCAGTGACTTGATGGGGCTTTCCCTGCGGAATGTTTCCCTGAAACTGTACAACGGAAAAAAATGCTGCTATGATGCATTGGGAGAAATGTTGTTCACGCATTTCGGGGTTTCAGGGCCGTTGGTACTGACAGCAAGTTCCCTGCTGCCGGAGCAGATTCCGAAAGATGGCAGCTGTCAGTTGGTTCTGAACCTGAAACCTGGCTTGACACCGGAACAGCTGGACAAACGCATACAGCGAGATTGTGCCGCCCACCCCAATCAGGCAATGGGCACGATTTTCCGAGGGCTGCTGCCGTTGAAACTTGTTCCTGTTTTTTTGGAAGCGGTTCACATTCCGCCGGAAACCAAGGCAAATGCTCTGACAAAAGAACAACGCCGGATTTTGGTGCAGGGCTTGCAGGCATTTCCGCTGCATATCACTGCAAGGCGTTCGCTGAAAGAAGCGATTATTACACGAGGCGGCGTTTCCGTTCGGGAAGTACAGGCGAAAACCATGGCATCCAAATGCTGTGAGGGCTTGTATTTCGCTGGGGAAGTGCTGGATGTGGATGCATACACCGGGGGCTTTAATTTACAGATTGCCTTTTCCACTGCCGCTTGTGCAGCGGATGCCATTGGCAGTTTATGAAAATGATTTCGTGCCGGAGAAACTGCCGGCTTGAAATAGATGGATTTTATTTTTATTGATCGCAGCAGTTCTGCTGCAAGTAAAGGAGAAAAAAGGAGTTCGCTATGAAAACCATGAATGTCGCCATTGACGGCCCTGCCGGAGCGGGTAAGAGTAGTATTGCAAGAGAACTTGCTGCCGAGTTGGGCTTTATCTACGTGGATACGGGGGCACTGTACCGTGCAATTGCCCTGTATACCCAACAGCACAATTTGTGCAACAAACAGGATATTATCCGGCAGCTGCCGAAGATTGATTTGAAAATCAAGTTCATCGGCGGAACACAATGCATTCTGCTCAACGGAGAAGACGTGACAGATGATATTCGGACACCAGAAATTTCCATGCTGGCTTCCAAGGTTTCTGCCATTCCGGAAGTGCGGGATTTTCTCTTTGATTTACAGCAGAAGATTGCAAAAGAACACCATGTCATCATGGATGGCAGAGATATTGGAACGGTGGTACTGCCGGACGCTGACCTGAAAATTTTCCTGACAGCCTCTCCGGAAGAACGTGCCAGCCGACGGTATCTCGAATTACAGGAAAAACCGGACGCTCCCACCTATGAACAGATTCTGCAAGACATCAAGAAACGGGACTATCAGGACACCCATCGGGAAATTGCTCCGCTGCGGCAGGCAGAAGATGCCGTTCTGATCGACACCACCAACATGGGATTCCATGAAGTTTGTGATGCCCTGCTGGAACTGATGGAGGAACGTCTGGACTTAGAATAAGGAGGCGTTCAGTTTGTACAACCACATTGTTGCATTTTTTTATCGGCTTGCTTATTACATCGTGCGGTTTGCATTCTTTTTCTATTATGACATTCGTTTTGAAGGCAGAGAATATGCACCATCGAAGAAAGAATCTGCCATCTTTGCCTCGAACCACCGCAGCTATCTAGACCCAGTACTCGTGGCAATGGGTGCACCGCATCCATTCAATTATATTGCCAAAGAAGAACTGTTCAAGCATAAAGTCTTTGCTCGGTTTATCTGGTTTATGGGGGCGTTTCCGGCAACGTGGAAAGCCGACCCCAACTATGATATGCTATCAGAAGCAGTGAAGCGGCTGGACAATAACCGTCACCTGACGATTTTTCCAGAGGGCACACGCCATACAGATGGAAAAGTTGGCAGCGGGAAAAGCGGCGTTTGCGTGCTGGCAGCCAAAAGCGGAAAGCCTGTCATTCCTGTGGGCTTGATTTTCAATTCCAACAACCTGCACTTTCGCAGTAAAATCTGTGTTCGGCTGGGGAAGCCGATTTATGCATCCGACTACGGTCTGACACCGGAATCCACACCGAGAGAAATGCGGCAGATGAAACAGGACATTATGCAGGCAATTCGGGAACTGGTAGAAGAAAATCCGCCATTCCCGATTAAACACGACCAGCCGCACAAGCAGTCAGCAGTTGACCGCCATCGGGCAGAACGGCTGGAAACCATCCACCATCAGGAAGAAGCCGCTGCAGAGCAGGCAGCAAAGGAGCAGCAGGAATGAAACAGATTACCATTGCAAAATCTGCCGGCTTTTGCTTCGGCGTAGACCGTGCTGTGCGGATGACTTACGAAGCACTGGAGCAATATCCCCACGTTGCAACTTTAGGACCAATCATCCACAATCAAACGGTTGTGGATGATCTCTGTCAGAAGGGTGCACGGATTGTAGAGGATGTTTCCGAACTGACACCGGAAGAATGCATTGTCATTCGTTCCCACGGGGTCAGCAAGCAAGTGGAAGATGCCATTGCCGCTGCTGGCAATCCTTGCATCAATGCAACTTGTCCCTTTGTATCGAAAATTCATAAGATTGTAGAGAAACATACTCTCGCAGGCGATTATATTTTGATTGCAGGCGACAAAAACCATCCGGAAGTGCAGGCGATTGTCGGACATTGCGGAGAAAATTGCACCGTTTTTGCAGATTCCGCAGCTCTCGACCATTTTTTTAAAACAAATTATGAAAATTTAAAAAAAAAGCTTGCAATTGTTGCCCAAACAACGTATAATATATTAGTATGGGAAAGGTGTATGGCGTTGCTTCCCAGCGACGACCCGAACATTATGGTTTATGATACCATCTGCCATGCAACGCAAGTGCGGCAGTCAGATGCAGATACTTTGTCCCGCAGTTCTGATTTGATGATTATTGTCGGCGGCAAGCACAGTTCCAATACTGTGAAGCTGTTCGATGTCTGCAAGCAGAACTGCCGGTCTTATCATATTGAAACGGCGGATGAGCTTTACACTTTAGACCTATGTAATGCGGAGAAAATCGGCATTACCGCCGGTGCGTCCACGCCGGCACACATCATTAAGGAGGTAGAATCGACAATGAGCGAAATCATGGAACGTCACGATGAAGAGGACATCAATTTTGCGGAGGCACTGGATCAGTCCTTCAAGAAAATACATAAAGGGGAAAAAGTCAAGGGTACTGTGGCTGCGGTAAACAACACGGAAGCAATTGTAGACACTGGCACGAAGTATACAGGCTATGTTCCGCTTTCTGAACTGACCGATGATCCGTCCCTGAAGCCGGCTGATGTTGTCAACGTTGGTGACGAACTGGATCTGATTGTCATCCAGACCAATGACCAGGATGGTACTGCAACCCTGTCTAAGAAGAAGGTTGACGAACAGAAGGGCTTCGAAGAAATCGTAGCTGCAAAGGAAAATGATACCGTACTGGAAGGCACTGTACAGGGCGTTGTAAAGGGCGGCATCATCGTTGCTTATGCTGGCGTACGGGTATTCATTCCGGCATCCCAGAGTGGTCTGCCGAGAGGGGCTGAACTGGATACACTGGTAAAGACCAAGGTTCGGTTTGTAATTCTCGAAGTCAACGAACACAGAAGAAGAGCAGTTGGCTCCATTCGTGCCGTACAGAAGGCTGAAAAGGAAGCTGCAAAGGAAAAGTTCTGGGAAACTGCAGAAGTTGGTGCAACTTACAAGGGCGAAGTAAAGTCCCTGACCAGCTATGGTGCATTTGTAGACCTGGGCGGCATCGACGGTATGGTTCACATTTCTGAACTGTCCTGGAAGCGGATCAAGCATCCGAGCGAAGTTGTTAAGGTTGGCGATGTAATCGAAGTTTACATCAAGGAACTGGATCCGGAAAACAACCGCATTTCTTTGGGCTACAAGAAGACCGAAGACAACCCGTGGGAAAAGTTTAAGGCTACCTACAAAGTTGGCGATATCGTAGATGCAACCATCGTTTCCATCACTCCGTTCGGTGCATTTGCACAGATTATGGATGGTGTAGACGGTCTGATTCACATTTCTCAGCTGGCTGACAAGCGGGTTGAAAATGTAAAGGATATTGTTGCAATCGGCGATGTTGTAAAGGTAAAGATTATCGACATCGACATCGACAACAAGCGGATTAGCATTTCGATGCGTGCTCTGCTCGAAGACGAAGCAGAAGGCGAAGATGCTGAATAAGCATTGACCGTTTTGAACAAGCAGTAACAGAAGCCGGTATGGGCAGCAATGCCCGTACCGGCTTTTTGTGAAAATCGGCTGCTCGGAAAATCCAAGTAACTGTGGAAAAAAAGTGGCTTGTGGAAAACAAAATTAGACCAGAAAGGAGAAATCATTCGTGTATCAACCCAAAATGGAAAAAGATATTCGCTGTCCGCTGGAATATGGGCTTGCAATCTTCGGCGGAAAGTGGAAATCCCGGATTATTTGCGTGCTGGCAGCACAAGCTCCGCTCCGATACAGCATTTTGCGGAAAGAAATGGGGAATATTGGATGCGGTGCTGTCATCGACGTTGAAAGAACTCATAGCAGACGGTATGGTGCTCCGAACTTCTTACGATGAAATCCCACCAAGAGTGGAATATCAGCTGACGGAAAAGGGAACGTCTGTTGTGCCGATTTTACAGCAGATTTGTCAATGGGCTGGAGCATATCACAAAGAGGAACAGATGCACCCGATGATTCAATGTGAAAAGTGTGATTACCGCTGAACGCAGATTTGCGATTGATACTTTACAAGAAACGGGAAAATGTGCTATAATAACAATCACAGAACCCGAAAGGAGTGTGCACAATGATACTGGAAAATAAGACAGAAGTCACAGTGCCGGCTGTGATGGCAATGCAAAAGGCAATGAATCGGCAAGGGCAACTTGCCCGTTATCTTATTGCCGGACTTTTTTTGCTGGGTGCAATTTGGCAAATCGGCTATTTAATGATACTTGGAACATGGATACAAAGCTATTTCTATGGGATTTTATTCTGTGCACTGGTTGCCGGATTTTTGCTGATTATGCCCATCTGGAGCAACAAAAAAGTATTGAAGCAAGTTACCCAGCAGCTCTGCAACTCGTCTGCACCGCTCATCAATCACTATTATTTTCAGCCGCAGATGCTGAAAATTCGGGATGAAGGGATTCCAGATGGTAGAGATTTGCAGCTGCCCTATTCGGATATTACTCGATTTTTACAGGATGACACTTATTTTTTCCTGTATGTAAAATCCACGAACAGCACTTATATTTTAAAGCGGAATGCGTTTCAGCCAAATGATGACGTGCAAGTCATGGCGTGCCTGCAAGAAAAACTGGCACACTGCAAAGGCATTCGCTGAACCAACGACAAGGAGAACCAAATAGCATGGAACAAATTCGGAATTTTTGCATTATCGCCCATATTGACCACGGAAAATCCACACTGGCAGACCGGATTCTTGAACAGACTTTTACGGTTGCAAAGCGGGACATGGAAGAACAGATTCTGGACAATATGGACATCGAACGGGAACGGGGCATTACCATCAAAGCCCGTGCTGTCCGCCTGAATTACAAGGCAAAAGACGGGAAAACCTATGTGTTTAACCTGATTGATACGCCAGGACACGTGGACTTTAACTATGAAGTGTCCAGAAGTTTGGCAGCCTGTGAGGGGGCAATTCTGGTTGTCGATGCTTCGCAGGGCATTGAAGCTCAGACCTTGGCAAATACCTATCTGGCAATTGAACATGATTTGGAAGTCGTTCCAGTTGTCAATAAGATTGACCTGCCGGCGGCTGACCCGGAACGGGTTTGTCAGGAAATCGAAAGCGTCATCGGGATTCCGGCAATGGATGCTCCACGGATTTCCGCCAAAGAGGGAATCAACATTGGCGAAGTGATGGAACGTATTGTCACGGATATTCCTGCCCCGAACGGCGACCCGAACGCACCGCTGAAAGCCCTGATTTTCGACAGCTATTATGATGCCTATAAGGGCGTTGTGATTTATATTCGTGTCAAAGAGGGAACGGTCAAAGTCGGCGATACCATTCGCCTGATGGCAACTGGTGCAGAATTTACTATTGTAGAAGCTGGCTATATGGATACAAAGCGGTTGGTCAATGTTGGACAGCTTTCTGCTGGCGAAGTTGGCTATCTGTCCGCCTCCATTAAGAGCATTGGCGATACACAAGTTGGTGACACGGTGACACTGGCAGACAATCCTTGTGCAGAACCGCTGCCGGGTTATCGGAAAGTCAATCCAATGGTGTTCTCTGGTATCTATCCGGCAGATGGTGCAAAGTATGGCGATTTGCGGGAAGCACTAGAGAAGTTGCAGCTGAACGATGCCTCTTTGTCCTTTGAACCGGAAACATCCATTGCACTGGGCTTCGGATTCCGCTGCGGATTCTTGGGTCTGCTGCATATGGAAATTATTCAGGAACGGTTGGAACGGGAATATAATTTGGACTTGATTACCACTGCACCATCTGTTATTTATCGGGTTACGATGACAAACGGGGATGTAGAGATGATTGACAACCCAACCAATTATCCAGACCCGGCTTTGATTCAGTTGGCAGAAGAACCGATGGTCAAGGCAGAAATCCTGACACCGCCGGATTATGTGGGCAATGTCATGGAACTGTGCCAGAATCGACGTGGTGTATTTCTGGATATGCAGTATTTGGATGATACTCGTGTATCCTTGAAGTATCATTTGCCGCTGAATGAAATTGTATATGATTTCTTCGATGTGCTGAAATCCCGAACAAAGGGCTATGCATCTTTTGACTATGAAGTGACGGGCTACGCCGCTTCTCAGCTGGTTAAGCTGGACATTCTGCTGAATGGCGATGTGATTGATGCCCTGTCATTTATCATTCACAAGGATAAGGCATATGAACGGGCAAGAAAGATTGTGGAAAAGCTGAAAGAAAATATTCCACGGCAGCTGTTTGAAGTACCAGTACAGGCAGCCATTGGCGGAAAGATTATTGCAAGAGAAACGATTAAGGCAATGCGGAAGGATGTCTTGGCGAAGTGCTATGGCGGTGACATCACCAGAAAGAAGAAGCTGCTGGAGAAGCAAAAGGAAGGCAAGAAGCGGATGCGGCAGCTGGGTACAGTAGAAGTTCCGCAGGAAGCTTTCATGAGCGTGCTGAAACTGGATGAAGAATAAGCAAAGTTCTTTTTTCGCAGAAAGGAGTAATTGATATGATGTATCCATTTTTGACATTGGATGACGAAACAGAAATCACGCATTCTGATGTTTTGCCAGATGGGACGGTTAAGGTTTATGTGGAGAAGCCAGATGAAAAAGATTGTTTTCACTTTTTCACTTGCTATTTGCCGGACTATACGGTAAAAGATGTTTTTGGATTCTGTCCGGAAGAGGTAGAACAGTATATGCGAGTGATTCGGTCTACTGCTCATTTGATTTTAGAGTTTTCTCGTCAGGGAGGATTTGAACATGCCTCAGGTCTTTAAAGTTGGTTCTTATTGGGTTTATTTCTGGTCAAATGAAAGTGAGCCATTAGAACCAATTCATGTTCATATTGCAGAAGGAAAGCCTAAAGCAAATGGGACAAAAGTATGGATTACGATGTGTGGAAAATGTCTGCTTGCAAATAACCATTCCAATATACCAGAAAAAGCTTTAAATAATATTATCAGAGTAATTGAAGCAAGAAGTGATGATATTATAGAAAAGTGGAATAACTTTTTTGGAGAAGGACGTTTCTATTGTTAATTTAACAATAAAGTTTAAGCATTTTATTTTGAATAGAAAGGAACTCTTATGGCGGAAAAACATTCGATTTATGATTGCCCTTATTGTGGCAAAAAGTCTTTTAATCCCCTGACCAAAGCCCTTGCTGGCAACATGAACACCAAAGGCAGAGTCTGCAAAGCCTGTGGCAGACGGGCAGTCAATGGCAAAACCTCTGCCATTGTCCGGACAGTGTTGATGGTGGTTGCAATTATCATTGTATTTGCAACCTATTTCATTGAAAACAGCGATGCCAAGGCATATTTGATTATGGCAGGAACGATTATCGTAGCATGGCTGCTTTCGATGCTATTTGATGCATTTTTCTGTCCGTTGACCAAAGTGGTGCGGAACGATGCCGAGTGAATCCACGTTGGGGATTTATATCCACGTCCCGTTTTGCGTGCGGAAGTGTCCCTATTGTGATTTCTATTCCGTTCCGCAGACAGCAGAGCGAATGGAACAGTATGGAACGGCTCTCTGTCGGTTCTTGCGGCAGATGCAAACCGATTTGCCAGTAGATACGATTTATTTTGGTGGCGGAACGCCGTCCTTGCTGCCCGTTTCTCTGTTGGAGGAGATTTTGCAGACGATTGCCAGAACGGTTTCGCTCCAGCAGCCCGAAATTACATTGGAATGCAATCCGGCAACGGTCAACCGTGAAACATTGCGGCAGCTGCGAGAAATTGGCATCAATCGGCTTTCTATTGGTGTGCAGTCGCTTTCTGATGTGCAGTTGAAACGCTTGGGGCGGCTGCATGATGCTCAAACTGCAATCGAAACGGTAGAGCAGGCAGCAGCTGCCGGATTTCAGAATCTGTCCTGTGATGTCATGCTGGCATTGCCAAAGCAGACAACGGCAGAATTACAGGATACTTTGACACAATTGACAGCCTTACCAATTCAGCATATTTCGGCTTATCTGTTAAAAGTAGAGCCGGAAACACCCTTTGCATCCATGAACTGGGTGCAGCAGTTGCCGGATGAAGATGCAACCGCCGATTTTTATTTGCAGACAGTGGAAACCTTGCAAGCAGCTGGTTTTCTGCAATATGAAATCTCCAATTTTGCAAAGGCAGGCTATGAGAGCCGGCATAACTGCAAGTATTGGAACTGTGAACCGTATTTGGGGTTTGGGGCATCTGCACATTCCTGCTATGGTGGGAAGCGGTTTTATGTGCCCTCGGATTTGCAGACATTCTGTGCAGCAGCAACCCAGCCGATGGTACTGGAAGATGACAACCCCTGCACCAGAGAAGAACAGATTTTGTTAGGGCTGCGGTTGCGGAAAGGAATTCCATGCAGCTGGCTACATACAGAACAGCTGCAAAAGTTACAACGGTTTGCAGCTGGCGGATTGGTGGAATTTCTGAATGACCGTGTGGCATTGACACCGCAAGGGTGTCTGGTGTCCAATGCGATTTTAGCAGAGATTTTATGAAAAAAAGAAGAAAAAAGAAGGAGATTATTTACAATGGAACAAAAAACAACGGTTAGTATTTTTGGAGCATGTGTGTCCAGAGATTTATTTGCAATGCAACGACCGGAAACGTATGAAGTACAGCAATATGTATCATTTGTATCACCACTTTCAGCTGTTATGACACCGCCAATTAATGGAATACAATTGAATCCAGACAAGATAGAACCAGGAAGAGAATCTGCATTTTCTCGGAGAAATTTGGCTCTTGATTGTAATAAGCAGGTGTTTTCTTACTTGGAACAGAAACCATCGGAATGGTTGATGTTGGATTTGGCGGATGCTAGATTTTCAATTGCTCAATATCCTAAGAGTGGTGCATCTTTTTCAATATCTAATACTTTTTTGTGGCATCAAGAAGAATTAAATAAATTGTTTCAGGAGAAATTTGTCAAAAAGCTTTGCACGAGTTTTTCTGATGAAGATTGGAACGATTTTTTACAGTTGTTTTTAGATCGGATTTTGAAAATTTATCGTCCAGAGCAAATTATCTTTCATGAATATTACTGCGTATCAAAATATATTTCAAAGGATGGCGAAATTTGTTCGTATAAGCCGGAGAGACTGATACAACGGAAACAGCAAAATGCACTGCTGAAAAAGTTAAATCAGATGGCAAAAGAGCGGTTGCAGGGTTGTCATGTGATTACGATGCCAGAAGGTGTGCTTGCAAATGCACGGCATAAATGGGGGAATCATCCGCTTCATTATGTGGATTTGTATTATGAATATGCTGCCCGTGCTTTAGATGTCATTACAGCAAAAAAGTCATTGGAACAGGAACAGACAGAATTGTCCCTGTTGAAAGAACTCTATACCCAGAAGTTTGCAGTGTTGCAGCAATCGTATCAGCTTAAAAAAGCAGAAAAAAAGGCACTTGCTGGAAAAACTGCCATTGTCACGGGTGGTTCTGGTGAAATTGGTTCAGCTTGTTGCCTGCGTTTGGCACAAGATGGAGCAAATGTTGCGGTTTGCGGTAGAAATATGAAGAAGTTGCAGGCAGTGGTAGATAAAATTCGACTTGCTGGTGGCTGTGCAGAGGCATATGCATTTGATGTTACGAATTTTAAGGAAATTCATAAAAATTTCCATTCTATTTATAGTACTTTTGGTTCGATTGATATTCTGGTCAATAATGCAGGGGCTTCGGAGCGAAATCGTTCTAAATATCTCTATCATCAATCTCCAGATGTTATTTCGGAAATGCTAGAATTGAATTTGAAAGCAGCGATGCTCTGCACACGAAAAGCATTTCAGTTTATGGTGAAGAAAGACGGCAGTCCAGAATCCGGAAAAGTAATCAATATTGCTTCTGTTGTTGGGGTACAGGGACGGATTCGTCTGTCCAGCTATGCAGCCGCAAAATCTGGGTTGGTTGGCTTTACAAAATCTGTTGCACTGGAAATGGGACATCATCATATTACAGTCAACTGTGTTTCGCCGGGTATTATTGTACGGGGAACTGTCACCGGAAAGAATAAAGAGGCGATTGAAAAGACCAATTGTATGCATGTCGTTCCGCCAACAGAATCCATATCTTCTGCTGTTGCATTTTTGGCATCTTCAGAAGCAGATATGATTACTGGGCAAAATCTCATTGTCGATGCTGGAAGAAGTCTTGGTTTGATTGGCGATTAAATCCAAAGATGCAGCCATTTTCCTGGCAAATGCAAAAAAACAGTGCCGATCCGAAAAAGGGATCGGCACTGTTTTTGTTAGGAGTATCCTAAGAATTGTTATTCAGAAAATACCTGCTTGATGCTGTCATAGTGCAGGAATACACCTTGTTTCCCGTATTCCTGAATCTGTTCCAGCGTTGCAAATGCATATTCCATGACTTCCCGTTCCTGTGTATGTACAGCAGAATCCGGAATATCCATGGTATAGCGGAAGATGTCAACAAAATAGTTGTTTTTCTCTTCCGGATTTACTCGCTTGTAGGAGAAAACATAGCCGCCGTCTGCGTTGGAAACATTCACGCCAGTTTCTTCTAAGATTTCTCGTTTTACAGCATCTTCAGCAGATTCTCCGGCACGAACACCGCCGCCCGGCACTTCCCAGCAGCCCGGTGCCCATTCTTTGTCCATTCTGCGGCGGGTAATCAGGTAAGTACCATCTGGACGGCGTAATACGCCCAGTACCGTCAGGTGAAAATCGCCCGGCTGCATATTCCAGTCATTGCGGTTCATCGTCCGTCCGGTTTTCTGTTTGTTTTCATCGTAAATATCCCATTGTTCCATGGTAAGTCCTCCTGATGATCCGCACGGCTGCGGACGTGATTGATTATTTTTTTGCTTTGGTATTGCTGAACAGCAGACTGCCCAACGTGACCAGTGCTACAATGCTGCAAAAGCCGATGGTACCAGCGGTTAGCATCCATTCTGGCAGAACGGGAATGATTTCTGTCAGCAGAATCACGCACGAGAGCAAAGTCAGTGCAATTCCGATGATGAGCGTGCTATAGCCAGCAGAGCGGCAAAGCTTGCCCTGGTCGTATTGTTCTTGTTGTTTTTTGGACATGGTGTTATATCCGGCAATCAAACATGCACCTTTTCCGTGCAGGAAGAACCCAGATAGCACATAACAGCCAATGGAGAAAAGCAGCATGATGCTGAATCCAATCCAATCACCCATTGTTCACCACTCCTTTTGTGTAGAAACGGGGTTATTTGGTCTGTGTGATTGGCTTTTCACCTGCATCTGTTTTGGCAGCCTTTTTCTTCGGAGAAACTTTTTCCAGCAGTTCTTTCACTTCTGGGTCATTCGTCAGGCTGTAAACAACAAGCAGATAGAACTGTGAGCCGGACAGGTCTTTCTTTTCGATGGCTTCCTTTGCCAGAGCGGCAGCAACGCCAACGACTTCTTTGTTTGCACCCGGTTGCATGCCGTACTTTTCAAATGCCTTGTTGATTTCTTCTCTGGTCGGCGGAACAATTTTCTTCTGGGTGATGGTGTGAATGTGGTGTAATTCTGCCTGTACACCCGGATGGTCAGCATAAATCAAGCTTTCATAATAGAAGCAGATTGCACTGTCATAGTCTTTCTTTTCAATGCAGTAGTAACCGAGGTTGCAATAGCATCTGGAGAGTGTTACCGGTGTAGTGGCAATGGAAAGAGTTTCCTTGGTTACGCCGAGCAAATCTTCCGGCTGCTTCAGATACTTATAGCATTCTGCCATTTCAAAATACGGGTCTGGATTCAGCGGATTGTAGCGAATCGCATCTTCCAGAACGGAAACAGCTTCTTCTGCTCTGCCAAGATCCAGCAGTACGTAGCCGTGCAGCATGACCATTGCACACAAATCAAACGGAGCACGGATCAGTTTCTTAGATGGGTGATAGAAGAACAGATACAGCTGATGTTCCAGCGTGTTCCGCATGCTCAAGTATAACTGTTCTTCGGTTTCCCGGAAGTTGATGCAGATTTTTGTATAGAGGGCTTCGGTCAGTTTGAAAGCTTCCTTGATTTTTTTCTGGTTGACCAGTTCAACGGCTTCAGCGAAAACCTTGTCCATCCGCTTGCCGTCAATATACAGCATTTTTGCAACTCTTTCTTTTTGCTCATCTGGAAGAATTTCATAAGCAAGGTCAGCAATTTGGCTTTCGACTTCTTTGCCGATTTCTGTTCCGGCATATTCTTCTGCGATATGTTCCAGATGAACCATATCCACGCTCTTTTCACCAGTCAAGCCATTTCTTGCTTCCGCCATAATTTCATCAATTGTTTTTGCCATGAGGGGTTACTCCTTTTCAACGGTAATTTAAAAATTTTTTTCATGGAAGGGCAGGGAAATTTCACTGCTTTTTCTATTATAGCATAATCTGCGTATGGTTGTCAATTGATTTTTGTGCAAAATTACGAGATTTCCGGAGCGGTGTCCGGCAGATTTCCGTCTGCAATGTTTTTCTGGAGAATTTGGTCGGTTAAATCAAAGAGCACTTCCGAGCCGTCTTTCGTTTGAATTTGCCGATGGTAGACCTGTTTCGCTGTGACGGTATGCTCTCTCCAGTCGCTGCCCTGATTACTGTCATTGAGTAGGAGCGGCTGTAAGTTGTCCATGGCATGGGCGAATTTAGACTCTGGGGTTTGACGGGCTTCAAATTCGTCAAACAGTGCCTGCAATTCCTGTTTCTGGTCGTCCGGCAGGAGCGAATAAATGCGTTCTTTAGCAGCGGCTTCCCGTGCCTGCTGGGTCTGCTTGCCAGCTTCATCATAAGCGTAGGTATCGCCGGCATCAATTTCTACCACATCGTGCAGCAGGCACATCATCATGACTTTTGCAATGTCGATGGGTTCGTTGGCGTATTCTTTCAGCAGGTATGCCATAATGGTCATATGCCAGGCATGTTCCGCATCGTTTTCCCGTCTGCCGTGGTGGGAGAGGTGGGTTTGCCGGAGAATATTTTTTTCTTGGTCGATTTCCAGGATGAAATCCAGTTGTTGTTTTAAACGGTCTGTCATCGTAGAATCACGCTTTCTGAGAGGGAAGTTGTTTTTTATTCTGAGGGGGCTTTTTTGGTGTTTTTTTCTTCTTACGGACGGAATAACCGAAATCACCCAGTTTTCTGCCCAGCGAGAAATATTCTCCGTGGGCATAGGCGAGCAGTCCCATTTGCTGGAGATTCAGTTTGCCTTTGCTGTCCACATAGCGTTCTTCCACGTTGACCGCTGTGATTTCTGCCAGCATCAATTCATGTGTACCGAGCAGCTGTGTGGATTGAATCTTGCATTCCAGACTGACCGGACATTCTGCAATCAGCGGAGCAGAAACGGTTTGTGCTGGCTCTGGGGTAAAATGACATGCTTGAAATTTATCAATATCTTTTCCGCTCCGGCAACCGCAGAAGTCTGTTTCCCGACACATTGCAGAGGTCGGCAAGTTGATGACAAATTCTCGCTGTTCCATGAGAATCGGGTAAGAATAGCGAGTGGGGCGAACAGAAATAGAAACCATAGGCGGATGCGTGTTCAGAACCCCTGTCCATGCAATTGTTAAGATATTGGGGTGTTCCATTGTTCCGCAGCTGACCAGTACCGGTGGAACGGGTGCTAATAGGACGCTGCCTTTCCAGTGTTGTTTTGCCAAAGAATGAATGCCTCCTTTTTCAAATTTCAAAGGGATGATAGAAAAAATGCCCCTTTGTCCGTGCAGAAAAGGGGCATTCTGTTGGTTCGAGATGGAGAAATGTTATGCTGTTATGCCATACTGTTCCCGATATGCCAGCATTGCATCCAGATATTCTTTACCCGGAATGACATCGTTCTGAATGGCTGCAATGATGTCTTCCATGTTGACAATGGCATAAACCGGAACACCATAGGTTTCATAGACGGTCTGAACGGCAGACTGATTGCCCTGCAATGCCTTTTCCATCCGGTCTACCGTGATGACCATACCGATGATGTTCACCTTTGCTGCACCTGTCAGCTTCGGGTAAACTTCTGCCATTGCCTTGCCGGAAGTCATAACATCTTCGATGATGACAACCTTGTCACCATCAGCGAGTTTCTTGCCAACAAACATACCGCCTTCGCCATGGTCTTTGACTTCCTTCCGGTCGAAGCAGTAGCCGACTTCCTGGTCGTATTCGGTTGCCAGAGCAACAGCTGCACTCGTTGCAAGCGGAATGCCCTTGTAAGCAGGGCCAAACAAGGTGTCTGGGTTCAGTCCGTGTTCTTTCATGCAGGCAGCATAGTATTTGCCGAGCTGAGCCAGCTGCTTGCCGGTTTTATAGTTACCGGTATTGATGAAATACGGGGCTTGTCTGCCACTCTTGAGGGTAAACGAACCGAACGTCAAAACGCCGCAGTCCACCATAAACCGGATAAATTCTTCTTTGTAAGTCATTTGGGATACTTCCTTTCTGATGTGAAAATAAAATCAAAGTTGCAAATTGCAACGAAGAAACAAGGATTACAGCTGTTCCAAATCTGCCAGCCACAGCGTCCGGCAGGCATCGCTTGGCATTCGCCAGTCACCTCTTGGGGAGAGGGTAACGCTGCCGACCTTTGGAGCATCTGGCAGGCAGGAACGCTTGAACTGCTGGGAGAAAAACCGCCGATAAAAACTGCGAAGCCATTTCAAGATGACCGCTGTTTCATACTTTCCGCCCAGTGCTTTTTGTGCCAGATGATAAATTTTAAGCGGTGTCAATCCAATTTGATATGAAATAGAATCAAAGTTGCAATTGCAACGAAGAAACAAGAATTACAGCTGTTCCAAATCTGCCAGCCACAGTGTCCGGCAGGCATCGCTTGGCATTCGCCAGTCACCTCTTGGGGAGAGGGTAACGCTGCCGACCTTTGGAGCATCCGGCAGGCAGGAACGCTTGAACTGCTGAGAGAAAAATCGCCGATAAAAACTGCGAAGCCATTTCAAGATGACTGCTGTTTCATACTTTCCGCCCAGTGCTTTTTGTGCCAGATGATAAATTTTAGACGGCGTGAATCCAAACCGCAGCACATAATACAGGAAGAAGTCATGCAACTCATAAGGGCCAACCAAATCTTCTGTTTTCTGTGCAATCGTACCGTCTGGTTCTGGCGGCAGCAGTTCCGGACTGACGGGCGTATCTAAAACATCCAGCAGGACGGCACGGAGAGCTTCCGGTGTTTTGCTGGCTTCATACTGTACCAGATAGCGTACCAATGTCTTTGGAATGGAGGCGTTGACGGCATACATACTCATATGGTCGCCGTTGTAGGTTGCCCAGCCCAGAGCCAATTCTGAGAGGTCGCCTGTGCCGACAACAATCCCGCCGCACTGGTTTGCCAAATCCATGAGGACTTGTGTCCGTTCTCTTGCCTGACTGTTTTCATAGGTGACATCGTGAACGGATTCGTCTTGACCAATGTCAGCAAAATGCTGTCGAACACTCTTTTGAATCGGAATTTCTCGCAGAGTTGCCCCATAGGCTTTTGCCAGACGGCAAGCGTTCTGATAAGTACGGTCTGTCGTACCAAAGCAGGGCATTGTAACAGCCAGCATTCCGCTTCTTGGCAGTCCCAACAGGTCGAAAGCGTGCACCATCACAATGAGTGCCAATGTGGAATCCAGTCCGCCGGATAAGCCAACGACTGCCGTTTTGCAGCCAATGTGCCGTAGACGGGTTGCCAGACCCGTTGCCTGTAGCGTCAAGATGGTTTCGCAGCGTTCAGAAAGTTCTGCTGCTCCGGCAGGAACAAATGGTGTCGGAGAGAAAAAGCGATGCAGGGCAGTTTCTGTCAGCGGCATGAAAAATCTTGTGCAGACCGTTGTCAGCGGCAACGGCTGGAACGAGTTGGAACGCTGCCGTTCTGCTGCCATTCGCTGTAAGTCCGGCTCTGCATAGAGCAGACCATCTGAAAATAGCTTGGATTCTGCCAAAATCGCACTGTTTTCTAAAATCAAGTTGTGTCCGGCAAAGACCATATCCTGCGTGGACTCGCCCATGCCGGCATCTGCATAGGCATAGGCACAGAGCAGGCTACCGGATTTTGCCTGCAAAATGGTACGGCGATAAGCAGCTTTTCCAATGATTTCATCGCTGCATGAGAGATTGACAATTAGCGTTGCACCCATCCGAGCCATTGCAACGGAAGGCGTATCTGCAACCCAGACATCTTCGCAGAGTTCTACGCCAAAGGTGAAATCTGGTGCTTCTGCACACTGGAACAGCTGTTGTGCTCCGAACGGGCAGGGAGCAATGCCATCTGCTTGCCAGAACGTCTTGCCGTCTGCTGGTATACCGGGGGTAAAGTGACGCTGTTCGTAAAATTCTCCGTAGTTGGGCAGATGCTGCTTTGGAACGATGCCCAATACAGAACCCTGATAGCAGACCGCTGCACAGTTATAGAGTGCTCCGGCGTGCCGGATGGGCAGACCGACTACACAAATACAGGAAAGGTCACTGGTTTCTTTCAAAATTGTACGCAGTGCTTGCAACGCACCGTCTAATAGAATTTGCTGAAGGAACAAATCACCGCAAGTATATCCGGTTATGCAAAGTTCCGGAAAGACGACCAGTTTACTGCCGTTTTTTGCAGCTTCTCTGGTCAGGGAGATGATTTGCTCGGCGTTATAGGTGCAATCTGCCACCCGTAGGGGGGGCGTTGCACAGGCAATCGGGAAAAACCCGTTTTTCATGGTACTTCTCCTCTTTCTCCTGAGCGTTCTTTTCTCTATTATACCGAAAAAAGCGGAAAGATGCAAGAGTAGAACGCAAATTATCGGGAAAATTGATTTTTAAAGGGAAAAGAAACAGATTTTGTTGCAGAAAACTGCGGTCGAGCTGGCTCAGCTCGGCGGAGGAGGATTGTTAAGGGGGACAAGCTGTCCCCCTTAACAGACGTATTAATGAGATGACATTGAAATCTAAGAGAAGTAAGCAAATGCTGTTCGCCATTCTAAAAACAAAGAAACTTCTTGTAAACTGTAATCTAAGAAAGATGGATAATAAATTCGGAAAACGCAATCACCGGCGAACAGCACGAAGGCAAAGAGCGAAGCGATTTTGCCGAATCATACGCAGTTGGTTTCCCTAAGAATCGTTTATTTTCAAAATGACAGTTGCAATTTTTCCGGAACTGTGCTATAATAACATCGTTGCCCCCTTAGTTAAGTGGATATAACAAATTCCTCCTAAGAATTGGTCATCGGTTCGATTCCGGTAGGGGGTGCCAGATTCAGATTTTCCCGTGCAGATTCCATTCTGTACGGGATTTCTTTTTTCGATGGTTTAAACTGCCGGAATGTGGTTCATACTGATGGTAAATCCAATCATACAGGAGGAATTGCAACATGGTAAAAGGCGTTCATAAAAAAGTGATTGAAGTGCATCAGCCGGACAGTGCGTATTTTGAAAAGGCAATTTTTTATCTCCGTCCGGGCATCACACAACTGCCGCCGGAGCTTGCACAGGCAGCTGCCAGAGAGTATTTGCAGGAACTAGAACCGAACCCATTGCCGCCGTTTTGGAAGCGGACATTGCCGTTGTTTTGCAGTGCGGTGCTCTCAGCAGCGGCAGCGTGTGCGGTTTGTTTTGCAGTCCTGTAAAATTTCAGAATCAACGGTTGCAGAAAATTTTCCATTTCCGCAAAAACTTTATGAAAACCAGAAAAAAGACCTTGTACTTTTTTTGGAAACATGCTATAATAAAAGTCATGGTATTCTGCCATGACTTTTATTCATTTTTGAAACTTACCAGTCGGAAAAAAGAAGATGTCCGGCTGGCATTTACACCAGAAGAGGACTGAGGAAATTTAGATGAAGCCGGAAAGACAACCAAGAAATCGTACCGCTGCCCCACAGGAAGAAGAAAACCGCATTGCCGGAAGAAATCCGGTCATGGAGGCTTTGAAGAGCGGTACGCCGTTAGATACGATTTATATGAGCGGAAAACAGGGCATTTTAGGGCAGATTGCACAGCTGGCAGCCGATCAGGGCATTCCAGTGAAGATTGTTTCAGATGCTCGGTTATCCCAGATGACCCGCCAGACCCATCAGGGTGTTGTGGCAGACGGTGCTTGTGCAACCTATGCCAGCATTGCAGAAATCTTGGAATACGCTGCGGAAAAAGGCGAAAAACCGCTGCTGCTGATTTGCGATGAAATTCAGGATCCGCACAATTTGGGTGCAATTTTGCGAACCGCAGAGGCGGCAGGCTTTCATGGTATCATCCTTCCGAAACGGCGAAGTGCATCGTTGAATGCAACCGTTGCAAAGACCTCTGCCGGTGCAGTTAGCTGGGTGAAAGTGGCAAGAGTCCCCAATTTGGTGGCAGCCATGGAAGAACTCAAGCAAAACGGTATTTGGATTTACGGAACAGATGCTGCCGGAACGGATTATACACAGACAGATTTTCGGGATGGCACAGCGTTTGTCATCGGCTCAGAGGGAAATGGCATGGGTCGACTGGTGCGGGAACACTGCGACCAGCTGCTCAGTCTGCCGATGTACGGAAAAGTCAATTCCCTGAATGCATCCGTTGCAGCCAGCATTTTTATGTATGAGGCAGTGCGGCAGCGGCGGAATCCATCCGGAAAACCATAAGTTGCAGAATCTGCCGTTCTGCAATCCCCTGCTTTAAAGGAGTGTAACAGCAAAATATGGCAAATCAAAAATTTTCCGTTGAGGAAATTTTAAAAGAATATCAGTCCGACGAAGCAACGAAAGGGAAAAAAGAATCTCCGTCCGGAAAGCTGGAAACACAAAAAATGTTGAATCATGCCGCCGGCAGAAGAAACGTACCACCGAGTACGGAAGCATCTGCGGAGGCGTATTCTTATGCATCCAGTCGCACCAGACAGCGTACCCCGTATTCTCCTTACCGTTCTGAAATGGCGGCAAATATCAATCAAATCAAACAGAATCGCTATCAGCGGCGAACCGATGTAGAAGAGAGCCGAACCGCTGCGTTCCAGACGCTGGAACTCATGCGGCCAAAGGTGTCGTTTGTCCGTTCTCCTGCCATTCGTCCGCAGACCACACCGAATCCAAAGAGCGACCATATTTCAGATTATGACGGTGCAGTTTTATTAGAACAGCCGGAATCTGAACAGAAGCCGGAGCAGCCGGTATATCAGCCAGCGATTCAGGAAATGCAGGATTCCACCCGTGCCAAAGAGAAAAAGCAGGCACAGAAAAGTCGGAAACCCAAGAAACGTACCGAGCAATCTTATCAGCGAGAATCACTGACAGAACCAGAACCAGAGTGGCGAAAGGCAAAGACGGAAACATTTCCGGCAATTACGCCAACACAGACCTTGCAGGAAACCTTGCGAGAGGCACAGGAGGCAGTTGCAAAGGCAGAGGCGGAAGCAGCTGCAGCAGTTGCTGCGTTGAAGGTGGAACAACAGCAGCCACAGAAAAAGCAACCAATTTCACATGCATTTGAAACACTGCTGACCAGTCCCGCAAAACAACAGGAAAAACAGCAAAAGCAACAGCAGGAGAAAAAGCAGCCTGTTGCGAAAAGATGGTTTTCTGGGAAGAAACGAGTTCCGCGGGTCAATCATGCAGCATCGTCGAGTTATCCAGAGCCTGCGGAGGCGTATCGGCAGCCAATAGAACCGCAGCCAAAGCCATACACACCGCCTGTACAAAAGGTAGAAGAGCCGAAGCCCTATACACCGCCTGTACAAAAGATGGAAGAGCCGAAGCCCTATACACCATCGGTGCAGAAAGTGGAAGAGCCAAAGCCATACACACCGCCAGTACAAAAGGCAGAAGAGCCGAAGCCGTACACACCACCAGTGCAAAAGGTAGAAGAGCCGAAGCCGTACACACCGCCTGTACAAAAAGTGAAAGAGCCGAAGTCCTATACATCACCTGTACAGAAAGTGGAAGAGCCAAGGCCGTACACACCACCTGTGCAAAAGGCAGAAGAGCCAAAGCCGGTGCAAAAGGTAGAAGAGCCGAAGCCGTACACACCGCCAGTACAAAAGGCAGAAGAGCCAAAGCCGTACACACCGCCAGTACAAAAGGTAGAAGAGCCAAAGCCGTACACACCGCCAGTACAAAAGGCAGAAGAGCCAAAGCCCTATACACCGCCAGTACAAAAGGTAGAAGAGCTAAAGCCTTATACACCGCCTGTACAAAAGGTAGAAGAGCCAAAGCCGTACACACCGCCTGTACAAAAGCTGGAAGAGCCAAAGCCGTATACACCGCCAATACAAAAGGCAGAAGAGCCAAAGCCGTACACACCGCCTGTGAAAAAGGTGGAAGAGCCAAAGCCGTATACACCGCCTGTACAAGAATCTGTGCAGGAAGCACCAGTGGCTTTTACAACATCAGAACCGGTTGAATCAACTCCGGAACAGAAGCCGAAAAAGAAAAAATGGTGGGAATGGTGGAAAGAAGAAACGCCATCTGTACCGAAATCCGTACAGTTGGAAGAATCGTATATGCCACCCGTGCAGGAAGAGCCTGTACAGCCGGAAATGTCCTATATGCCGCCTGTGCAAGAACCTGCACAATCAAAAGAACCACCAATTATTACAGAATCAGAACCAGTTGAACCAGCTCCGGTACAGAAGCCGAAAAAGCAGAAAAAGACACGGAAGAAAAAAGAAAAGCCGTCCAAACAGCAATTTGTTCAGCCGGAAGAATCCTATACACCGCCCGTGCAGAAATCTGTACAACTGGAAGAACCGTATGTACCACCTGTGCAGGAATCTGCTCAGCCGAAAGTATCGTATACGCCACCAATGCAAGAATTTGCCCAGTTAGAAGAATCACCAATTGTCACAGAATCAGAACCAGTTGAATCAGCTCCAGTACAGAAACCAAAAAAGCAGAAAAAAGCACGGCAGAAAAAAGAAAAGAAACCAAAGAAACAAAAACCAATTCCAGTAGAAAAGCCCACTTCAGAGCCTGTCACAAATAACGTGCCAAATTCAGAACCGGAATTTGCAGCAGGTTATGTACCAGCGGAACAACCGCTGGAAACCAATTGGACAACAGAAGAATCTTCTCATTCAGGATGGTGGGACGATTCGGAATCGAAAATCCCAGGTTCAAGCGGATTTGACCCGACAGAAGAACCAGCACCACAGCCAGAAGAAAATGAGTCTTATACAGCAAGATTCAAGAAAGTTGTGGTTCAGGAAAGCACTTATACTGAACCAGAACAGCCGAAAAAACCGAGAAAACCAAAGAAAGAAAAAACGCCACGGGTGAAAGTGCAGAAGCCTGTTCCGCCAGAACCAAAATCTATTCCCAATCAGGAAGCGGAAATTCGGGTCAACATCAATTTGTTGCGGAACGCCGTCTTTTTCCGGACAGTATCGTTGGCAGTATTGACCATAATCGGTGCATTTCTTGCCATCGGAGAGTCAAGTTATACGCTCCTGTATCCGGCATTGTCACAGCTGATGACGGTACGGGGATATTGTTTCCTGCATCTGATTTTAGGGCTGTTGATTTTGTTTATTACATTTCCAACGGTCATCAATGGAATGCGAAAGCTGTTCCATCGAGAGGCAGACAGCGACACGATTGCAGCAATGCCGTTGATTCCGTGTCTGCTGACCGTTCTGGCAACGATTTTCGTTCCAGAGCCCATGCAGCACAACTTAGTGCATATTTTCTTGCCCGTTTCCAGCTTTATTTTGCTGATGAACTCCATCGGGAAATTATTCATCATTCGTCGTGCAACTCGGAACTTTGCCCTGCTGACGAAAAACTTTGAAAAGTATATTGTCACCTGTGTACAGAGTGAAACAGCAGCTGAAGAATTGACCCGTGGGGTGGTGCAGGATTATCCGATTTTAGCAACCATCCGGAAAACAAAACAGATGTCGGATTTCCTTCGCCATACGTATGCATCCGATTTGGCAGATCGATTCAGCAAGAAATTAGCACCGATTGTGGCTGGAATTTCCCTGTTGCTGGCAGCTGCCATCACAGGAATCCGCATTGGCGTTCTGGAAACACCAGCAGAAAATATTCCATTTTTCTGTTCTGTTTTGACAATGCTTCTGACTGCCGGATGCAGTGCCGGAATTCCATTGACTGTGAATCTGCCATTAGACCGTGCCTCGAAGCGGCTTTGTCCGCACGGCTGTACATTGCTGGGCTATCAGAGCGTAGACGATTTTTATGACGTAAATTCTATTTTAGTTCCAGCAGCAACGCTCTTCCCGAAGCAGTCGATTACCATCAGTGGCATCAAGAACTTCTCTGGTTTCCAAGTGGAAGAAGCATTGCTGGATGCTGCTAGCATGGTTTATGCTGCTGACAGCATTTTACAGAACGCATTTGCAGCGTTGGTGGAAGAAAAAGATGGCGGGATGCTCTATCAGGTAGAGGATTGTTCCTATGAGGACAACCTCGGAATTTGTGGCTGGATTCGTCACCGTCGGGTGCTGTTGGGCAATCGGGAAATGATGATGGCTCATCATGTTGAAGGTATGCCGACAAAGGTTCGGGAACTGGAAATGACCAGCGGTAGCCAAGATGTTTTGTATTTGTCTGTCAGCGGTGTTGTGGCAGGGATGTTTGTGATTGATATTACCGCTGATCCGATGGTGAAACGTCAAATGCAGCGGTTGAAAGAAGAGCAGATTTCTGTTGTTGTCAAGAGTGTGGATAGTTGTATCACATTGCAGCGATTGACAACACTGTTTGGCGTGCCGGATAGTATGCTGAAGATTCTGCCATCCGCCGATAATGATTTATACGAAAAAGAAACCGCTCCGCTGCAAGATGTGAGTGCCTCCACGATTCATGATGGTTCGTTCTTTGGAACGGCTCGTCTGCTGCTGGAAGCAAGAAGCATCAAACGAGCAGCAACGACAGGCCTATTATTACAAGTGATTGCTGTTATTTTGGGACTGTCCATTTGTATTGGTTATATTCTGGTCAATGGGTATGATAATATTACGTCACAAACCTTGCTATTCTTCCAGTTGGTAATGACAGGGTTGACCTTGTTGACCACCCGCTTGAAATAAAGGAGGAAATGGATTTGCGAAAACAACGCAATACCGATGCAGAGGAAACACAATTCGTTTCTGCCTCTGAAATTGCAGCGAAACGCTCCACAGATCAGCTGGATACCCAGCAATTAGATGCGGTACAGACGGAATATCGGGATCGAAACCCATACCGCAGAGAAAAACAGGAATTACACGGAACGCCGATGACACCGGAACAGGAAGCGGCATCCTATCGGGAACAGCCCTATAATAACAATTATAGCAATGCATCCCAGCAGCCGTACAATAACGGTTATGGGAATGCACCGCAGCAACCGTATAACAACGGTTATGGGAACGCACCGCAGCAGCCGTACAACAATGGTTATGGGAACGCACCGCAGCAGCCGTATAACAACGGTTATGGGAACGCATCCCAGCAACCATACAACAATGGTTACGGGAATGCACCGCAGCAACCGTACAACAACGGTTATGGCAATGCACCGCAACAGCCGTACAACAACGGTTATGGCAATGCACCGCAACAGCCATACAACAATGGTTACAGCAACGTACCCCAGCAACCGCATTATAACGCTTATAACAATGCCCCTCGGCAGAATTATGCTGGCGGACAGCAGCATTCCGGGTCTTCCTATCGGGGAACTGCAACAACTGCTTCCCCACGTCCGCAGCGGCAGCAAGCTGCACCACCGCCGCAAAAGCCGCCAGTTTCTTCACAGCGAAGTACAAGCCAGCGAACTGCTCCAGCAGAGCCGGTTCGTCAGAAAGCTGCTCGTACCAGAAACCCGAAAAGTCGAATCGGTGGCGGCATTTTAGGGAAAGCCATTCGGGCGGTTTTATGGGTGATTATCATTGTGTTTGTGCTGTATTCCGCTGTTTCCTTGATTGGAATCTTGCGAATGCATCGGGAAACCGCAGAAAATCGTGCGAATATCTCGGATGTTATGGATGCTGCTTATGTCAGTAATGTGCTGTTGATTGGAACGGATTCCAGAGATCTTTCACAGGAACGAGGGCGTTCCGATTCCATGATTTTAGCGTCCATCAACAAGAAAACCAGAGAATTGACCCTGACTTCTTTTTTGAGAGATAGCTATGTTTATATTGATGATGAATATGGATATGGCAAGCTGAATGCAGCGTATTCCTATGGCGGAGCAGGGTTGCTGATGGATACCATCGAATCGAACTATGGCGTGCGAATTGATGATTATATTTTGATCTCCTTTGCAGCCTGTGCGAATGTCATTGATGCAGTCGGTGGGGTGAAGTTAGACCTCACTGATGAAGAAGCAGATGCCGTCAACGAAATTCTCATCAGTGAAGTGAATGAGCTGATGGGGGATGACCGGAACGATGATTTGTTAGATTGTGGCGGTAAACAGAAGTTAGACGGTAAGCAAGCACTCTCTTACAGCCGAATCCGTTATGTTGGCAATGCAGACTTTGAACGGGCAAGCAGACAGCGAACTGTGATGACGCAGGTTCTGAAAAAGGCAGCAGTCAATCCCGTTGCCATGGCGAGAATTTTTGTGACAGCATTGCCGGAACTGTCCACGAATTTATCTGTTGGAAAATCCTATGGCTATACGCTACGTGTGCCATTTCTGTTGATTGGGTATCAGTTGAAAACACAGCAGATTCCAGCAGATGGAACTTTTTATGGGGATGATGTTGATGGAGAGTCGGTTTTAAGAGTAGATTGCGATGCAAATCGGCAAGTGCTAAAAGACACGATTTACCGAAAATCGTAAAACGCATAAAAAAATAACAGCTGGTGTTTCTCCAGCTGTTATTTTTTTGAAAGTAAAAGGCACGTATCTATCATACAAAAGCGACCAAAAGTTTTTAGTCGCTTTGTAGTAAGAATTTTCATTGAGAATTTGTCGAATTCTTTGTGTGAATTCAATCTTCTTCTCTCAATTTTTCAGCCTTTTCTCTGTTAATTTTTGCTTTCTCATAGGCTTTTTTTGCCTTCCCATAATGCTCATCGCCGAGGTCGTTCTTTGCATACGCCCATTCACGATTGCCTTTTTCTTGATATGTATCTGCTGTTGATTCATATTTTTTAATTAATGTTTCCTTACTTTGTGACATATAAATGCACTCCTTTTTTTATTATTTAGAAAATTATACTTATGCTAAATTGATAGAATAAGTATGATTTTCTATTTTTACAATTTTTCTAAAGCATTCAAATTAAATGTCTTCTTCTTAATTCTTTTTCAGCCACATCTTTAAGGCGTTGATCAACTTCAGGATCGAATTGTTTCTCATCCCACCATTCTAAAAGCTTATCATCGGTTGCTTTTTTGCACATAGCTGCCCATTGTTCAAGACATTTCGAACTTAAATAATTACCTACAGAATTAGCTGTAGAATTCAGAGTATCGAAAAATCCCATTATATTTTCCTCTTTTCCATAGTATAGTTAAGAATCATACCTTATATTGCTATCAAAACATGCAATTAAATTATTAATCGTATTTTGATGTAATTTAGTGTGAATTTCTTACTTCCTATATTCTATCACATTTTTTCATCAATGTCAACACTTTTAGAAACTTTTTTTAACCCTTTCAGCGTTAAAAAGTTGTATGAAAAAGCGACTAAAAATTCTCTTAGTCGCTCTACATAAATTTTTTTCAAAAACCAGCTGTTATTTTTTTGCCCTTGTGTATAAAACGTGCAAAGATTGCCCATGCTTTTGATGAGGTGAAAAGAAATGAAACGAACCATCAAACTTTGGGAAATCGCATTGCTCATTGGCTGCCTGTTGACCTTGCTGTTTGGCAATCTCTTTCAGGCAGAAAAAACAGTTTCTGATTTACAGCAGCACGTTCTGCGGATGCATATCCTTGCAAATTCCGACAGCGATGCCGACCAGCAATTGAAGTATCAGGTGCGAGATGCTCTGTTAGCATCCTCTGAAACGCTGTTTGGCAGCAGTCAGCCAGAAAGTCGGGAGGCATTGGAAACCACTGCAAAAGCTCACCTGCATGAAATGGAAACGATTGCACAACAGGTCGTGCAGGAGCAGGGATATTCTTATCCAGTCAAAGCCGAGTTGGTGACGATGCCCTTTACAGAACGTACCTATGAAGATTTAACAATGCCGGCTGGTACATACGAAGCCATTCGCATTACCATTGGAGCAGCTGCCGGACAGAATTGGTGGTGTGTAATGTATCCGCCATTATGTATTCCAGTGGCAGAAGATGTTGCTGTGCAGGATGAGCAGGCAAAAGCCTATTTTTCCGATGCTGAACAAGATGTGCTCTATCATCCCGAACGCTATCGGATCAAATGGAAGCTGGCGGAGTGGTTCAAGAAGTGGACAACCTCCGAACAAACAGACCATACAACTTCCCACATTGCAGACCTGCGGACATTCTTTTGAAGTTGGTTATTTTGGCATGCGGAAGGAGGCAACTGGAATGCCGTTCTTTCCGTAAATGCCAACATCACACCAGTTCCGCCAAGCGTACCGCATGGATACCGGAATCCGTACATTCGGTGAAGTCAGGCGAACAAAGTTGTCCCGAAATTCTGCAACTGCCGGATAGTAAACGCCATCCGTTCCAGCCAGTTCAAATACGGCTGCTTCGCCGTCCTTTGCAACAACAGGCTGAGAGAATTGCAGAATATATGCACCGCCGGATGCATATGCATTTTTACAGTACGGAGCTTCTGCATCCATCGCCGGAATTGCCCGATAAACCCGATACAGGGCTTGCAGTGCCAGACGGTGTGCGACCGTTCGCTTGTCGGCTGGATGCATATTGTTGTATTCGCCGCAGTCCATTGTCACAGCTAACCCCGTGTTGCGGAGTGTCCGGAATACCTGCATTTGTGCTTCTCGCAGTTCTGCCCAGTTCGTACGGGATTCTTCCCCTTCGTAGCTGAACATTGGCAGCTGAACAATCAGGAACGGCATGGTTTCGTCGCCCCAGTCTTTCCGCCAGCGGTTGATTAAGACAGTCAGCAGCTGTGCATAGCTGTTCGGACGGTTGTCATCGTTTTCGCCCTGATAATACCAGAATCCCCGTAGGGTATACGGCATGACTCGGGAGAGCATGGTTTTATATAAGCCGCATGGACGCAACGGATTGCGGCTGCCCATTGGACCTGGATAGCGGTTTTCACCGCAGCGTTCCAGAACCTGATTCCATTTGATTTTTGGGTTTTCCTGATAGCAGGCAGTCATCCGCTTTTCCCATGCATTCTGATATGCCAGATATGCGGCGTAATCTGCTGCCATTTCTGCATCGGTCTTTCCCCGGCAGGCGGACAGGTAAGCTGCCCAGTACGGATGTAAGGCAGTGTGTCCGGTCAGGTCGGCAGACGGTACCCAGCAGCTGGCAGAAGTGCCGGTATAGTTACAGCCAATGACTCCGACAACCACGCCCAATTTCTGTGAAAGTTCCTTTGCGGCAAGGTATGCCACGGCAGACCATTCCGCAACATTGGTCGGATTTGGCATCTGCCAGCGGTTTTTCCGTTCGTTCTGGAAATAAGCAGCATGCATCACGCCACTTCTCTGCACATGATAATAGCGAACCCGGCTGCGTTCGCAGCGGGAAAGTTCCAACTTTCCGTTGACAGCATTCTTCACCGGAAATTCCATATTGGATTGTCCGCCAGCCAGCCAGACTTCCCCGATGGCAACATCCTGAAAATGAATTTCTGTATGGCTATCTTTTGCGAATAGGCTGAGCCCTGTTCCAGCAGGCTGCGGCGGAAATTGCAGCCGCCAGCTGCCGTCTTCTTTTACGGTGGTAGAAGCATATAATTTTCGTTCCGGAATGGAAACGGTGATAATTGCACCGACTTCGCCGATGCCGAATACAACAATATTTTTTTCTCTTTGCAGAACCATATGGTCGCTGAACACGGCTGCAAGTTGTAGCATATGAAAGACTCCCTTTTGGTTTATAGATTTCATAGATAAAAAAGAACTCACGCTGTTACATTCTGGTTTTATTATACCAGAAAGAACGGGATTCGTCAATCCAAAATCAGAAAGAAGCTGAAAACGGACAGAAAAAGCCAGAGAAAGGCGGCGTAAGATGTGAAATTTCTGTAAAATTTAAAACGGAACGCTTGACATCTTTTCGGTACTCTGTTATAATACCCAGAGAAAACAAAGCAGAGCATCATCGTTCTCACCGTTTGGCTGTTGTCGAAACGGTCAATATTCCCTGTTTCGTTCCGGTTTGTGAGAATCGGTGCGGAAACTGGTGGAAACGAGGTCGAATGATGCGTACTTTTTTGAAAGGTACGCATTTTATTTTTGTTTGAAAATAATATGTTTGGAGGTGCTGGCTATCAGCAAACAAGAGCTGCAAATCAATGAGGAAATCCGGGATAGAGAAATCCTGGTCATTGATCAGAACGGGACAAAGCTCGGAACGATGTCCGCAAGAGATGCACAAAAACTTGCGTATGAACAGGATCTGGACTTAGTAAAAATCGCCCCGCAGGCAACCCCGCCGGTCTGCCGCATTATGGACTACGGCAAGTATTGCTTTGAACAGCAGAAGCGGGAAAAGGAAGCAAAAAAGAATCAGAAAGTGGTTTCCATCAAGGAAATCCGGATGTTTTCTGCAATCGATACCCACGACTTTGAAACAAAGGTAAATCAGGCAAAGAAGTTTCTGGAGGGCGGCGATAAGCTGAAGGTTTCCGTTCGGTTCCGTAAGCGTGCAATTGCCCATCCGCAGCTCGGAGAAGAACTGCTCAATCGCTTTAAGGAAGCGTGTGCAGCAGTTGGTACTGTTGAAAAGCCGGCAAAAATGGAAGGCCGCAGTATGGTCATGTTCATTTCACCGAAGGCATCCAAGTAAGAGGAGGAACTCGCAATGGCAAAGATTAAGACAAAAACACATTCCGGTGCAAAGAAGCGGTTTAAGGTTACTGCAAACGGAAAGGTAAAGTATCAGAAGACCAATAAAAGACACAGACTGACCCAGAAGGACACCAAGCGGAAGAGAATCGCTCGTACCGTTGGTATTGCTGATGTAACCAATGCACCGGCACTGAAGAAGCTTCTGCCGTATCTCTAAGATACAATCCGCAGAACGGACAGTCAATCGAGAAAAGAGAAACACATAGATATTCGGAGGTAGAAGCAAATGGCACGGATTAAAGGTGCGATGATGACTCGCAAGAGAAGAAATAAGACCCTGAAGCTCGCAAAGGGCTATTTTGGTGCAAAGAGCAAGCACTTCAAGATGGCAAAACAGGCCGTTATGAAGTCTGGCAACTATGCATATGTTGGAAGAAAGCAGAAGAAGAGAGAATTCCGTCAGCTCTGGATCACCAGAATTTCTGCTGCATGCAAGCTGAATGGTATCAACTATTCTCAGTTCATGAACGGCTGCAAGAAGGCTGGCATTACCCTGAATCGGAAGATGCTGTCTGAAATTGCAATCACCGATGCAGCAGGTTTCACTGCGATTGTAGAAAAGGCAAAGGCTGCTCTTTAAGGGGCAAGCTTGGAACACGCTCCGGTTTTTTTGAAAAAACGGGGCGTGTTTTGTTATATATAGGGAAATTTTCAGCAGACAGGAGGCAGAACCGCAATGGAATTCCGCATGACCGCAATTACTGCAAAGGACAACCCTTCCATTCAGCTTTACCGGAAACTGGTGCGGCAGCGAAAAGCCCGAACCCAAAACCAACAGTTTGTGTTAGAGGGGTATCGGCTGGTCACAGATGCCGTGCATTTTTCAAGGAAACTGACCCATCTGTTCCTGACAGAAGCAGCGTGGGAACGCTATCAGGAAGAATTTTGCTCTTTAGAGGCTGATTTGAGAGAAACAAAACGCTTGCTTATTTCAAATGAACTTGCTATGGAGTTGACGGAAACCGAACATCCGCAGGGCGTGTTTGCCATCTGTCAGATGCCGGCGGAACAAGTCCCAATCGTTGCAGAGGAAACGTATCTGGTACTCTACCAGCTGCAAGACCCTGGCAATATGGGAATGCTGCTGCGAACTGCTGCTGCAATGGGCGTTTCCGGTGTGATTTGCTGCCAAAGCTGCGATTTTTATAGTCCAAAAGTTGTGCGTGCAACGATGGGAGCATTGTTTCATGTGCCAGTGATGCAGATGCCGGATGCAGAAACGGTTTTGCAGAGCCTGCGGGCTGCCAATATTGTTTCCTGTGCCTCTGTGGTGCAGGGCGATGCCGAACAAGTGGGACTTTGTGAACTGGGCAACGGCTGTGCCGTCTGGATCGGAAACGAGGGAAACGGATTGCCGGAATCCGTTGTGCAGCAGTGTGAACGCCGGATTACCATTCCGATGAAAGGCTATATGGAATCGCTGAATGCTGCTATGGCAGCTGGAATTATGATGTGGGAAATGACAAAACCAAGATGAGGGAATCCACATGGAACAGGAAAGTATCTATGATTGGCTCTGGTTGCTGTTGGTATTCGGGGCAGGCAGCCGGAAAATCTGGAAACTGTTAGAACAGTACGAAACACCGCAGAAAGTACGGCAAGTCTTGCAGACGGAAACAGACCTGCCTTTTATTCACGAGCGAGAACAACGCAGCATTCGTTCCATCACAAATGAGCAAATCGGAAAACTGATGCAGAATTGTGCGGAAAAACGGATTGAACTGGTGGCATACGATGATGAAAATTATCCGGAATCGCTTCGCCAGATTTACAATCCGCCGGTAGTGCTGTTCTATCAGGGGCAGCTTTCTGTGCTGAGTGATTATCCAGCTTTGACCGTTGTTGGAACGAGAAAGCCCAGCTCGTACAGCATCCGCACAGCGGATTTGCTGTGTCGGTGTCTGGCAAAGAGTGGAATGCTGCTGGTCAGTGGCTTTGCGGTTGGATTGGATTCGGTTGCCCATCGGGCAGCCTTGCTTTCCGGTGGAAAGACAGTTGCTGTGATGGGCTGCGGTCTGGATGTGCCATATCCTAAGCCGAACGCTTCCGCAAAGAAATATATCATGCGAAATGGCTTGCTGTTGTCAGAATTCTTGCCGGGGACAGAACCATCCCGGCAGAATTTTCCGATGCGGAATCGGATTTTAGCGGGTGTCAGTGGCGGAACATTGGTGATTCAAGCACCTATCGGCAGCGGAGCGTTGATTACGGCGGAACAGGCAATGGAACAGGGCAAGCCTGTTTTTTGTTTACCGCCAGCGGACATATTTGACAATCAATATGCAGGTGTGGTAAAATACCTGCGAGAGGGTGCGATTCCGGTTTTTGCACCGGAGGACATCCTGCAAGAATATGACCATGGCTGTGAACAGCGGTTGGTAGAAGTTTCAATGCAAGCCGTTTTAGAGCAACAAGAACAGAATCAGTTGAAATCTTCGGATTCCTCAGAAGCCGCTGCTGCGGTGGAATTACCGCCGAAAAAGTCTGCAAAGCCGAAAACACAACCGTCCTCGCCATCCATTCCAGAAAAGCAGCAATCTGCTCCAACGGTTGACCGTTCTGTGCTGGAAACCTTAGACCCACTATCCAAGAGCATTATGGAACTGCTGTTTGAGCAATCGCCCTTGCACATTGACCAGATGGTTTTGATGTTGCAGGAAGATGCCGAGGAAGTCGCAGCGTGTCTGACAGAACTGGCGATTGAACAGTTGGTGCAGCGGCAGCCGGGGCAGTATTATTGTGTATGTTGAGAAAAACCCGTTCGTTTAGAACTATGTCGCATCGGAATGCGGCAAAGCGGAACAGGAGAAAAAGAATATGTCAAATTTGGTGATTGTAGAATCGCCGGCAAAGGCGAAAACCATTCAAAAATATTTAGGAAAAGATTTTGATGTCATTGCCTCTATGGGGCATATCCGGGACTTGCCAAAGTCAAAGTTTGGTGTGGATATTGAAAACCACTTCGAGCCAAAGTATGTGGATATGAAGGGCAAGGAAGACGTCATCAAACAGTTGAAATCCCATGCAGCAAAATGCGATAAAATTTATCTGGCAACCGACCCTGACCGAGAAGGAGAGGCAATTTCTTGGCATATCGCCCAGATGCTGCATTTGGATATGCAGGATAATAACCGAGTTGCCTTTAATGAAATCACAAAGAGCGGCGTACAAGCAGGGATGGCAAATCCCCATCGAATTGATATCAATTTGGTGAATGCCCAGCAGGCACGGCGTGTATTAGACCGAATTGTCGGCTATCAGCTCAGCCCGTTCCTCTGGAGAAAAGTACGGCGTGGTCTGTCTGCCGGAAGAGTGCAGTCGGTTGCTGTTCGGTTGGTTGTTGACCGAGAAAATGAAATTCGGGCATTCCAGCCGCAGGAATATTGGACGATTGACGCAAAGCTTTCCGCAGCAGCTTCTAGAAAAGTCTTTTCGGCAAAGCTAGCAGCTGTAGACGGAAAGAAAGTTGATAAAACAGAAATTTCCAGCAAAGAGCAGGCAGATGCCATTGTTGCACGTTTACAGGAAGCCCCGTTTGTTGTAAAGTCCGTGAAAAAACGGGTGACGAAAAAGCATCCGTCCGCTCCGTTCATCACATCGACCTTACAGCAGGAAGCCTCTTACCGCTTGAGTTTTCAGTCCAAGCGAACCATGAAAGTCGCACAGGAACTGTACGAAGGCGTGGAGATTCAGGGCATGGGTGCAGTGGGTCTGATTACCTATATGCGTACCGATAGTCTGCGGATTTCAGACGAGGCGAAAAAGGCAGCAGCAGACTACATTCTCTCTGCCTATGGAGAATCCTACCTGCCGCCAACGCCACGGGTCTATAAGACAAAGAAAAATGCACAGGATGCCCACGAAGCGATTCGTCCATCTATGCCGGAACTGACACCGGAGCAGGTGAAAAGCAGCCTGACAACTGACCAATATAAATTATATCGCCTGATTTGGGAACGGTTTATCGCCAGCCAAATGGCAGATGCTCTGATGGATACCGTTTCTGTGGATATTGATGCAGACAACTGCTTATTTAAGGCAAGCGGTTCTACGATGAAGTTCGATGGATTCACTGTTCTGTATGAAGAAACCAGAGATAACAAGGGCGATAAAGATAAATCTGAAAATAAGAATCTGCCGGAACTGCACGAGGGTGATGCATTAAAGCTGCGTGCACTGGATGGCAATCAGCACTTTACGCAGCCTCCGACTCGTTACTCTGAAGCTTCTCTGATTAAGGCGATGGAAGAATACGGAATTGGTAGACCGAGCACCTACGCTCCAACCATTACGACGATCACTGCTCGAAATTATGTAGAGCGAGAGGGCAAACAGCTGAAACCAACGGTATTGGGCGAAGTGGTAACACAGTTGATGAAGGAACTCTTTAAGAACATTGTAGATGTCAAGTTTACTGCCAAGATGGAAAGTGATTTGGATGATGTGGAACGGGGAGAAAAGAACTGGGTGCAGTCGCTGGAACAGTTCTATGGTGATTTCTCTCAGACACTGAAAACAGCTGAAGAAAAGATGGAAGGTAAGCGGGTCAAGATTCCGGACGAAGAAACAGATGAAGTCTGTGAAGTCTGCGGCAAAAAGATGGTCATTAAAATCGGACGGTTCGGGCGGTTTTTGGCTTGTTCCGGTTTCCCGGAATGTACCAATACCCGAAAGATCGTGCAGGAAATGCCGGGTTGCTGTCCACTCTGCGGCGGAAAAATGGTATTGAAAAAGTCTAAGCGTGGCAGAAGTTTCTATGGATGCAGCAACTTTCCGGAATGCAACTTTATGACATGGAATATTCCAGTTGCAGAACAGTGTCCGCAGTGTGGTTCGACCTTGTTCCAAAAGGGCGGCAAGTCCGGCAAGCTGATTTGTGAAAAGCCGGGCTGCGGATTTGAAAAAAATCTTATAGGCGGAGGTCAGGCATGACAGAACAACGGAAACAGGCAATTGTCATTGGTGGCGGACTGGCAGGCTGTGAAGCAGCATGGCAGCTTGCCCAAAACGGCGTTGCCGTTACGCTCTACGAACAGAAGCCGGTGCATTATAGTCCGGCACATCATCGAAATGGTCTGGCGGAACTGGTCTGCTCCAACTCGTTGAAAGCAGATCGTCTGGCATCCGCAGCCGGATTGTTGAAAGCAGAAATGGAACGCATGGGGTCACTGTTGATTCCCTGTGCACGGAAAACTTCTGTTCCAGCTGGCGGAGCACTAGCAGTGGATCGGGATGCATTTTCCGATTTGGTAACGGAACAAATCCGCTCCCATCCGCTGATTACGCTGGAAACTGCAACCATTGACGAAATCCCAGCGGGAAATGTAGTCGTTGCAACTGGTCCTTTAACAGAGGGAAAACTTGCAGAGCAAATCGAACAGCTTTGCGGTACACGGCTGCGTTTTTTTGATGCGGCTGCACCGATTGTCAAGTATGAAAGTCTGGATGCGGAAAAAGTCTTTTTCGCTGCCCGTTATGGCAGAGGAACGGCGGACTATATCAACTGTCCGATGAATCAGGAAGAATACGAGGCATTTTATGAGGCTCTGGTGAACGCAGAACGGGCAGAACTCCACGACTGCGACAAGAACTTTTTCCGAGTCTATGAAGGCTGTATGCCGATTGAGATTCTGGCATCCCGTGGGAAAGATACCATGCGGTTTGGACCTCTGAAGCCAGTTGGATTGACCGACCCTCGTACTGGTCACCGTCCGTATGCAGTCATTCAGCTGCGGCGGGAAAATCAGGAGGGTACGATGTATAACATTGTCGGCTTCCAGACCAACTTGAAATTTGGCGAACAAAAACGGGTCTTTTCCATGATTCCGGGCTTAGAGCACGCAGAATTTGTGCGGTATGGTGTGATGCATCGGAATTCTTTCCTGGACAGCCCACGGCTGTTGGGGGCAGATTATGCCCTTCGCAGCAATCCAAATTGTTTCTTTGCAGGACAGATGACGGGCGTGGAAGGCTATATGGAATCCGCAGCCAGCGGCATTTTAGCTGGTCAGAACTTAGCACGCCGGATGCAGGGCAAAGCTCCGCTGATTTTGCCAAGAGAAACCATGATGGGGGCATTGGCTGCCTATATCAGTGATGAAACGGTTGCACAGTTCCAGCCGATGGGCTGCAATATGGGCATTCTGCCAGAACTGCCGGAACGCATTCGAGATAAGAGAGAAAAATATCAGGCATATGCGGATCGGGCATTGGCAGCATTGGATGCCTATTTGCAGCAGACTGCGGAGAACACAACCGAGGGGGAAGGGCAATGAATATTTTAATCGATGCATTCGGTGGCGATCATGCACCGCTGGAGGTCATCCAGGGTGCTGTTCGTGCTGTGCAGGAACTGGGTGTGACCGTCACACTGGTTGGAGCAGAAAACCAGATTCGCCAGTGTGCAGAAGAACATCATCTCTCACTGGACGGACTGCAAATTCTGCACGCTCCGGCAGTGTTCGACATTCACGAAGAGCCTAGCACCCTGCTGAAACAGCATGCAGATAGTTCGATGGCAGTTGGAATGCAGGCACTGCATGACGGAAATGGAGATGCCTTTGTTTCTGCCGGCAGCACCGGTGCTCTGCTGATGGGTGCAACGTTTCTGGTCAAGCGGATTCGGGGCGTAAAACGAGCAGCCTTAGCACCGATTCTTCCGACAGCAACAACGCCATTTATGTTATTGGATGCCGGAGCAAACAATGACTGCCGTCCGGAAATGCTGGTGCAGTTTGCCGTGATGGGCAGTGCTTATATGGAACGGGTCATGGGCATTCCACAGCCAAAGGTGAAATTGTTGAATGTTGGAGCGGAGGAAACCAAGGGCAGAGAGTTGGATTTAGAGGCATACCGCCTCTTAGAACAAGCTCCGGTGCATTTTTGTGGAAACGTAGAAGCACGGGAATTGCCGTTTGGAGTAGCGGATGTGGTCGTTGCCGATGGATTTACAGGAAACATTGCCTTGAAACTGTATGAAGGCATGGGGAAATTCATGGGCAGCCAGCTGAAAGAGAATATTTTTGCCGGAGCAAACGGAAAATTGTCCGCACTTTTGGTGTTGCCGAAAATCAAAGCCCTGACCAAAAAGATGGACTATAAAGCCGTAGGCGGTGCAATGATGCTGGGCGTTCAGAAGCCGGTTGTCAAGGCACACGGCAGTTCCGATGCAACTGCATTTTTCAATGCGATTCGGCAGGCAAGAGATTGCGTTGCTGGCGATATGATTGCAGTAATGACAAAATTCATGCAGCAGGAACAAGTAAAAAAAGCGTAACAAGCGTTTTGGATCTTATATGATTACAGAAAGGATTGGGCAGATATGGAACAGGTGCATTTCGAGCAGTTTGAAACAGAAATTCGTTACCACTTTAAGAATCGGCATTTCTTAGTTGAGGCACTGTCACACTCCTCCTATGCCAACGAGAAGAAAAAGTGCCGCTGCAGCAACGAACGGCTGGAATTTTTGGGGGACAGCGTGCTTTCCATCGTCGTATCCTCTTATTTATTCCACCAGTTTCCGGAACTGCCGGAGGGCGAACTGACAAAACTGCGGGCATCCCTGGTTTGTGAGAAGGCGTTGCACGTCTTTGCACAGGAAATTCACTTGGGGGATTACTTGCTGTTGGGAAAGGGCGAAGAACATACTGGCGGCAGAATGCGTTCCTCGATTTTGGCAGATGCCTTTGAAGCCGTCATTGCAGCCATTTATCTGGATGGCGGCATGGAAGCCGCAGAACATCATATTATGCGGTTTATTCCGAAGAATCTGGAACAGCGGGAATCGCTGGGATTCCGGGATTATAAGACGGCATTGCAGGAAGTCATTCAGAAGAATCCGGAAGAAAAAGTGGAATATGTCTTGGTGTCGGAGAGCGGCCCAGACCATGCAAAGGCATTTCAGGTAGAAGTCTGCTTAAATTCCAACGTGATTGGTGTTGGAACAGGCAGAAGCAAAAAGGCAGCCGAACAGATGGCAGCCAAAGAAGCCCTGCGGCTGATGGGCTATGAAAAATAAGGGCAACATTGCCATATTTGTTCCGCATGCAGGCTGTCCGCATCAGTGCAGTTTCTGCGACCAGCGGAAAATCAGTGCAGCACAGCAGATTCCAACTTTGGAACAGGTGCAGGAAATTTGCCGGCAGGCAATTGCACATCCACGCCGACCAAAACAACTGGAAATTGCCTTTTTTGGCGGCAGTTTTACAGCCATTCCGGAAAAAGAACAAAATGCCCTGCTGGAAGCAGTACAGCCATTTTTAGCGATGGAGGGCGTGACAGGGATTCGGATTTCTACCCGTCCCGACTGCATTACACCAGAGATTTTGCAGCGATTGCAGCAGTTTCATGTGACCGCTATTGAACTGGGGGCACAGAGTATGCAGGATGCGGTCTTGCAAAAAAATCATCGGGGTCACACCGCACAAGATGTGCGGAATGCTGCAAAGTGGATTACAGCTGCTGGCTTTTCGCTGGGGCTGCAAATGATGATTGGCTTGGACGGCAGCACGCCGGAGCAGGAACGGAAAACTTTGCAGGAGTTGCTCGCCCTGCATCCGGACACCCTGCGGATTTATCCTCTGGTTGTGCTGAAAGGAACGAAATTAGCGGAACGGGTGCAGAATGGCAGTTTTGTCCTGTATGACTGGGAAACCGTTCTGGAACTCTGTGCCGATGCCCTCTGTGCGTGTCGGCAGCAGGGTGTGCGAGTCATTCGCTGTGGACTGCATGCAGAAGATACGGTGCAGTCAGAAGCCGTTGCTGGATTCTATCATCCGGCATTTCGGGAATTGGTGGAATCTCGGCTATGTTTACGGGTTCTCAAGCAGTGGATGCAGCAACATCCGCAGGAAACCATGGCAGAAGTACAGGTTGCTCCCGGCTGGAGCAGTCGGGTTGCCGGACATCATGCCTGCAATCGGGCAGCCTGTCGGGAAGCTGGGGTTTCGCTGCGAATCATAGAAACAGCAGCCATTCCGGCAGGAATGCTGCAAATCGGAAAGGACGGATACGATGTTTTTCAAATCGCTGGAACTGCAAGGATTTAAGTCCTTTCCTGACCGGGTGAAACTGGAATTTGAACAGGGCTTGACCGCCGTGGTTGGGCCAAACGGCAGCGGAAAAAGCAATATCGGCGATGCGATTCGCTGGGTATTGGGGGAACAGTCCACTAAGCTGCTGCGTGGAAATCGCATGGAAGATGTTATTTTCTCCGGAACAAAACGCCGGAAACCGTCTGGATTTGCTGCCGTTACCATTCAGCTGGATAATCAAACTGGTCTGTTTGGAGAATCCTATGGGGAAACGATTGCCATTACCCGAAAGCTTTACCGCAGCGGAGAAAGTGTCTATCAGATTAACGGGAAAGCCGTTCGTCTGAAAGATGTGCAGGAACTGCTGATGGATACTGGTATGGGGCGAGATGGCTATGCGATTATCGGACAGGGACGCATTGCGGAAATTGTCAGTGCTCGCAGCACCGACCGCCGGGAGTTGTTTGAAGAGGCAACGGGTGTTTCGAAATTTCGCTATAAACGGGAAGAAGCCGAGCGAAATTTACAGGCTGCACAGGAAAATTTAGTGCGGTTGCAGGATATTGCAGCGACTTTAGAGGGCAGAGTCGAACCGCTCCGCCAGCAGGCAGAAGTTGCCAAGCAGTTTTTGAAGCTGTCAGAACAGCAGAAAAAATTAGAACTTTCGCTCTGGATGCAGCAGCTGACTGGTTTAGACCAAGAAAAAGCTGCCCTGCGAGATACACTCTTACAGGCACGAGGGAATGAACAAAATGCTGCATTGGATTTGAAGCAGGCGGATGCGTTGCTGCAAGAACAATATCGGGAGATGCAGCAGACAACGGTTCGGATTCAAAATCTACGGGAATCGGTACAGCAGGCAGAGGAAACTGCTGCCCAGACACAAGCAGACCTTGCGGTCTGTGCGAATGAACAGCAGCACAACGAACAGCGGCTGATACAGGTTGCACAGCAGCAAAAAGATGCTGCTGCAGCGGAACAAACTGCTACAGAACAGCTGCAAACGCAGCAGGCAGCCATACAGACCTTACAGGAGCAAAAAGCCACCGCCGTCAAAGCCTGTCAGGAACAGGAGCAGTTCCAGAAAGAACTTGCCAAGCAGCTGACCGCCGCAGCCGCAGTCGTGAAAGAAGCAGAAACCAAACTGCGTACCAGCTACGGCAATCAGAACCATTCCTTTGCAAGGGCAGAATCCCTTGCCGCACAAATCGAAACGATACAGGCACAGACGGTTTCGCAGACTGCACAGGCAGCTGCTTTGCAGCAGCAATTGCAGGCAGCCGCTGAAACGGAACAGCAGACGATAGACGCTGTTTCGGCAGTAGTCGAGGCGGAAACAGCGGTGCGTGTGGCGTTAGAGGCGGCACAGCAGCAACACAAAACCCTTGCAGCCCATCTGGAACAGCAGCAAGTACAAAATGCCCAGCGGCAGATGCAGTTGCAGACCGCCCAGCAGCGGTTGCAGTTGTTGCAGGAGATGGAACACAATATGGAAGGCTATGCTGGCAGTGTCAAGGCAGTTTTGCAGGCAGAGCACGGCAAGCCACATGGTGTATATGGAACGGTTTCGCAACTGTTGACGACAGAATCTCGGTATAGTCTGGCAATTGAAACAGCTTTAGGCGGAGCGATGCAAAATATTGTTGTTGCAGATGAAACCGCAGCCAAGGACTGGATTCGCTACTTGAAAACAAAACGAGCTGGACGGGCAACCTTCCTGCCCTTGACTTCTATTAAAGGGCAAACATTGAAAGAGTCCGCAGTTTTGCAGGAAAAAGCAGTCATCGGTTTGGCGTGCGATTTGGTGCAGTATGATGCAAAGTTTCAGAATATTGTATCCTCTTTGCTGGGACGGATTGTAATTGCAGAAAATCTGGACGATGCCACCCGACTAGCACAGCGGTATGGCTACCGTTTCCGCATCGTCACGCTAGATGGACAGGTGATTAACGCCGGCGGTTCGTTTACAGGTGGTTCTTCCCAGAAAAAAGGTGGAATCCTGACCCGAAAGAATGAACAGCTTGCCTTACAGCAGACCATTCAGCAGTTACAGGAACAGGTGCAGGCAGATGCAGAGCAATTCCGCCAGCAGAAAGCTGCTGTTCAAAAGCAGCTGGAACAGGTGCAAACATTGCAAAATCAGCTGCATCACGAGCATGCAGAACAGTTATTGGCGGCTGCCCGTGCGGAAACCGCAAAGAAACAGTTCCAGCAGCTGCAACAACAGCTTTCAGAACGGCAGCAGCAACGAAAGCAGCTGTTAGAACAAGTGGCAGCGTTACAACAGCAGCACGCAACTGCAAAGGCAGAATGGGAGCGGGTGCAGGCAGATTTGACTGCTTTACAGGCTCAGCAGCAGGAAGCCAAACAACAGCAGGAAACCTTGTCTGTGGAACAAGCAGCTGTTCGGGAACAGCTGACCACCCGTCAGATTGCAGCGGCAAAGCTGGAGCAGGCATATTTGAGTCAACAGCAGCAGATTGCAGAACAACAGGAGCGGTTGCAGCAATGCAGACAGCAGAAACAGCAATTGACAGAAGCAGAAGCGGCTTGTCGGGAACAAGCGGTTCAATTGCAGCAGCAGGAACAGGAACTGCAAACCAAGCTGACGACCTGTCGGGAACAGATGACCCAACACCGCAAGACCATTGAACAGCTGCAACGGATTCACACAGAACAGGAACAGCGAATTCGTCAGCAGCAAGAGGGCATTCGGGAGTTGAGTGCTGCACGGGAACGGGCAGCGGCAGAAGTTGCCCAGCTGGAAACAAAACAACATACACTGGAACAGCAGCGTGACCGGATTGTGCAGCAGATGCGAGAACAATATGATGTGACGTTATCGGAAGCCAATCAGCTGGCAGAGCCGATTTCCAATGAATTGCTTGCCAAGCAGCAGCTGGAAACGCTCCGCCGACAGATTCGGGCATTGGGGCACGTCAATGTGTCTGCGATCGAAGAGTATCAGGAAGTTTCCAAGCAGTGGGAATTTTTATCTGCACAGTTGCAGGATGCCACGCAGGCAAAACAGGAACTGGAAACGCTGATTGTACAGCTGACCGCAGAAATGCAGCGAATCTTTACAGAACGGTTTGCCGGTATCAATCAGGCATTTCAGGAGATTTTCCGAGAACTATTTGACGGTGGCGAAGCATCGCTATCCTTGTCTGATCCAGACGATGTGTTGCATTCCGGCATTGAAATTCAGGTTGCACCGCCCGGAAAAGTGATTAAAAATCTAATTGCTCTCTCCGGCGGGGAACAGTCGTTCGTTGCCATTGCGATTTATTTCGCCATTTTGCGGCAGCGTCCAACGCCGTTTTGCATTATGGATGAAATTGATGCGGCACTGGATGAGGGCAATGTACGGCGGTATGTGCAGTATTTGCAGCGGTTTCGGGATACGACGCAGTTTATTTTGATTACCCATCGGCGGATGGCAATGGAAGCGGCAGATGCTCTATATGGTGTGACGATGCAGGAAGATGGTATCTCTCGTTTGCTGCATATGGAACAGGTACAAGAAGCGGAAGCATAAAAACCAGAAGAAAGGGTGTTGAACATGGGCTTTTTTGGAAGAAAGAAGGACAAAGAAAAAGAGAAAGAAAAGAAAGGCGGTCTGTTCGGCTGGATGAAGCGGAAACAGGCAGACGAGCCGGAACGAGAAGAACAGATTGTGGAACAAGAACCGGAAACAGATACCGATGACGTTGCAGCTCAGATGCTGGCAGAGCGAGAGGCAGCCCGTCAGGCAGAAACAGAACAGTGGCGAGAAGAAGCAGAAGCAGAAATTGCTGCCGACCAAGTGGAAGCAGCTGCACTTGCTGCAAAGGCAGCACAGGACGAGTTGCTGACAGAAGAGGAAGATTCCGAAGCGGAGAACGAGGAAGACGAGGAAGAACCGATTGTTGTAACATTCCAGCCAGAAGAGGCTGATTCGGAGGCAGAAGAAACTGAACCGGAAGAAGTTGCAGAACCGGAAACCGTAGAATCTAAACTGGAAGAAGTTGCAGAACCGGAAACCGTAGAATCTGAACTGGAAGAAGTTGCAGAATCGGAAACGGTAGAAACTGAACCGGAAGAAGTTACAGAACTGGAAACGGTAGAAACTGAACCGGAAGCAGTTGCAGAACCGGAAACGGTAGAAGCTGAGCCGGAAGCAGTTGCAGAACCGGAAACGGTAGAAACTGAACTGGAAGAAGTTACAGAACCGGAAACGGTAGAAACTGAACCGGAAGAAGTCGCAGAGCCGGAAACAGAAGAATCTGAATCGGAAGAAGTCGCAGAGCCGGAAACAGAAGAATCTGAATCGGAAGAACTCGACGAAACAGAAGCAGAAGCATCCGAACCAGAAGAACCCCAAGAACCAGAAAAGAAGAAGAAAAAGGGATTCTTTGAAAAGATTCGGGATGGTCTGCGGAAAACCAAGGATTCTGTCATTGCAAAAATGCAGTTGGTTTTGAATGCCTTCACCAAGATTGATGAAGATTTGTTCGACCAGCTGGAAGAAACCATGATTATGGGCGATATGGGGGCAGAAACTTCCATTGAAATCTGTGACCAGCTCCGCAAGCGAGTAAAAGAACGTGGCATCACCGACCCGAAACAAATTATGGGACTGATTCAGGAAATCATCGGTGAAATGCTGGGCGAAGACCAGACGTTACAGTTACAGACCAAGCCGTCTGTGATTATGGTCATCGGTGTCAATGGTGCTGGGAAAACAACCACCATCGGCAAGTTGTGTCATCAGCTGAAAGAGGACGGCAAGAAAGTTATCGTTGCCGCAGCTGATACCTTCCGTGCAGCTGCCATTGACCAGCTGGAAGTCTGGACAGACCGAGCAGGCGTTGAACTGGTCAAGCATGCAGAGGGTTCTGACCCGGCAGCAGTTGTCTATGATGCCATCGAAGCCGCAAAGGCAAGAAATTGTGATGTTTTGATTTGTGACACTGCCGGACGGCTGCACAATAAGAAAAATCTGATGCAGGAACTTGCAAAAATCAACCGCATCATTGAAAACAAAGCAGCTGGCTGTGATAAGGAAATCCTGCTGGTGCTGGATGCAACCACCGGACAGAATGCCGTCAATCAGGCACGGTTGTTCAAAGAAGTTGCAGACATTACCGGAATCGTTCTGACGAAACTGGATGGCACTGCCAAGGGCGGTATCATTGTTTCCATCAAGAATGAACTGGAAATTCCAGTCAAGTTAATTGGAGTCGGCGAAAAGATTGACGACTTGCAGCCATTCCATGCGAGAGATTTTGTCAACGCCCTGTTTGAAACGGAGGAACGAAAGTAATGCAGAAAGAAACTTTGATTCTTGCATCCAACAACGCTGGAAAACTGCGGGAGATGCGGGAAATTTTAGAGCCATTCGGGCTGGAAGTCCGTTCACAGAAAGAAGCTGGTTTTACCGCAGAAGTTGCGGAAACAGGCACAACCTTTCAGGAAAACGCCATCATAAAGGCAAAAGCTGTGCAGGAAGCCTTGCACTGTGCGGTACTGGCAGATGACAGCGGATTGATGATTGATGCACTGGATGGTGCACCGGGTGTTTATTCCCATCGCTTTGCCGGAGAGCAGGCAACCGATGAAGAACGCTGCAATCTCGTATTGGAGAAGTTGCAGGGTGTTCCGGATGAACAGCGAACCGCTCGGTTTGTCTGTGCGATTTGCTACCTTACCGCAGACGGCGAACAGCATTGTTTTGCAGGCGTTTGCGAGGGCATCATTGGAACAGAGCCGAAGGGCGAAAATGGGTTCGGTTATGACCCGGTATTTGTCGTTGGGAACAAGACAATGGCAGAGATGACAGAAGCAGAAAAGAATGCAATTAGCCATCGTGGAAAAGCGTTGGCAGCCTTACAGGCATATTTGAAAGGAGAATAAATTTATGTTGACCAGTAAACAGCGTGCAACCCTGCGGGGCATTGCAAGCGGATATGAAACCATTTTGCAGGTGGGAAAGAACGGCATCGGGGAAACTTTGATTCAGCAGGTTGCCGATGCTCTGCGGAAACGGGAATTGATTAAACTGCACGTTCTGGAAAATTCAGAATTGAGTGCCAGAGAAGCAGCTGAACAGCTGGCAGAAGCAACAGAATCCGAAGTGGTACAGGTGATTGGCAGCCGCTTTGTGCTCTATAAGCGGAATCCGAAAAAGCCAGTTATTGATTTGAAGTAATGCGGCGGATTGGAATCTTTGGTGGTAGTTTTAACCCGATTCACAACGGACACTTGCACCTTGCCAAGACTGCAATGGAACAGTTTTCGCTCGACCATGTGTTATTCATGCCGACTTATATTTCTCCATTTAAGCAGAATGCAGCGGATGTTGCGGATGGCGTGCACCGACTGGCGATGTGTCGGCTGGCAATTGCTCCATATCCCTGCTTTTCTGTGAGCGATTATGAATTGCAGCAGAAAACCGTCAGCTATACGATTCACACGATTTCCGCCTTGCGGCAGGAATGGACAGATGTGGAACTGGTTTTGCTGATGGGGAGTGATATGCTGCTGCAATTTCAAAACTGGTATCGCTGGCAGGAGCTGTTGACCATGACAGAACTGGGTGTGATTGCACGGGAAACAGATGACCGAGTAGTACTGGAGCAGGCAGCACAGGAACTTTCGGCATATGGTACGATTCAGCTTTGCTGTGACCGGGTTCTTCCGATATCGTCTACAAAAATTCGGGAAATGCTGAAAAAAAATCAGGATTGTACTTGCTATTTACCGGAAAACGTAGTAAAATATATTGTATTCCATCAGTTGTATCAGCGGACGGAAGAGAAAGAAAACGGCAAAAGAAAGCAAGGGAATTTCGATGGCAAAAGAATCTGTGATTGAAAAGATGAAACATAAAATGCAGCCACCGCCGCCGAAAGAAGTTTCGATTTCAGAGGCGACCGAATCCATGCGGAAAGTGCTGGAAAAACAGGTCAGTGAAGAAACGATGCGGAAAGAGCGGTATGAACACTCTGTGCGGGTTGCAGCAGAATGCAAGCGGCTGGCACAAATTTACCATGTCAATGAAGATTTGGCAGAGTTTGCCGGTATGGTGCACGACATCTGCAAGGACATGAAAGCGGACGACCAGAAAGCATTGATGGAAGCTGGAAAGGACGATCTGGACATCACGGAAGAGGAATGGAATACCAAAAAGCTTTGGCATGGCATTGCCGGTGCACAGCTGATGCGGCAGAAATACTGCATGAACAATCAGCATGTATTAGATGCCATCCGGTATCATACGGTTGCAAGAAAAGGCATGACGCCATTGGAGCAGATTGTCTATCTGGCAGATATGACAGAAGCAGGACGGAACTTTATTGATGTTCATACATTGCGGGCAGCCGTCAATCAAAATTTAAATCTCGGCATGTATTACGCTCTGAAAATTTCGATTGCAAACGTATTGGATAAGGGCGGCTTGCTGCCTCGCCATACGATTGAAGCTTACAATCAGTATGTGCAGGTTGTGGCAGGAATGAAGGATTGAGCAGGAAGAGAAAGGGGTTTCCAGAGATGGCGAAAAAACGGCAGACGAAGAAAAGCCGGAAAAATACCAAGAAGAAAGATTTGTTTGTTATGATCGGTTCGATTGCCCTGACCGTTGTGTTAGTGGTAACGATGATTTTAAATGCACCGATTATTGATTACCGGACAATTACGAACGGAACGATGAGTACCCGGCAGATTTCGATTATGAAGTATTTTAAGGTCTGGCAGCCGTTGGTACAGAAAGAAGGAACACTCCAGAAGCCGGTCAATACGGATGCTTCTGCTCTGAATCTGAAAGAAGATACAGATGATGCAGACCCAAAAGATGATGGGCTGGATTTGGATCAGATTGTCGAGGGGCAGTATACTGTGCTCTTTATGGGAATGGATGAGAGCGGAAAACTGGCGGATGTCAACTGGATTTTTCAGTTTGATATTTTTGCAGGAACGATGAATGTTCTGCAAATTCCGAGAGATTGCTATATGCCAGCGTATGCGAACACCTCCACCAATAAGTTCAACAGCGTCTATGGAACAGGGCAGGATGAAACGGTCACACCGATTCAGCGTGCAGTGAATGCTATTCAGGAGAGTTTTGGTTTGGTGATTGATTGTTACGTCAAGCTGAGCTGTACGGATATTGCGAACATCGTGGATTCCATCGGCGGCATTCCGATTGACCTGCCGGAAGAAATCATGTATGAAGCAGATAAAGTTCTGAAACCCGGAAAGCAGACGCTGAACGGACAGCAGGCAGAATGGTTTGTTCGATTCCGTCGGGAATACGATGAGGGCGATATTGGACGTGTAAAGGCACAGCGAATTTTCTTGGCAGCATCCATGCAGAAATTGTTGGATATGAGCCAGACGGAATTGATGTCGGCGATGCAGAAAATCTATAAGAATGAATGGATTGCAACGGATTTATCGCTGGAACAAATCAGCATGCTGGCAGATTTTGCCGCAAAGCGATTGACCATGGACGGCGTAAATGTTTATATGGTTCCGGGCGAGGGCATCATGTACGAGGGGCAGGCAGTTTATTCGATTCATAAGACCGAAGCGATTGACCTCATCAACGAACATTTCCGCCCGTATCAGAACGAAATGTATTATGATGAGAGTACCATTGTGGAACTGGTCGACGAGAGCAATTATATTGACACTTATTCGGATACAGAAGAAAATCTGGACGACATCCACAACGGAGATACCGAGGACGGAAAACAGAATATTTACAGCAATGGAAACTAAAGAAAACCACCATCAACACGAAAGGATTATCATTTCATGGAGCAGAAAGCAGTATTAGAAGCAATTGTAAAAGCATTGGACAGCAAGCGTGCCGAAGATATTCAGGTCATCGGCGTGAAGAATCTGACAATTTTAGGCGATTACTTTGTCATTGCCAACGGTACGAGTACCACGCACACCAAAACGCTGGCAGACGAAGTAGAATACCAGATGACAAAGCTAGGCATCGAACCGCTGCACCGGGAGGGCAGAGGAAACGGTTCAAACTGGATCGTACTGGATTATAATGATATTATTATCCATGTATTCTATAAGGAAACCAGAGCATTCTACCAGCTGGAACGGCTTTGGGCAGACGGCGAAAAGATGGATGTAACTGCATGGTTAAAGGAAGACTAATGCAGTAAAAAAGGAGGCATTTTCTATGGAAAACGGAAAGAAAATGATTACAATTGTTGGAGCATACATGATTTTAAAGGGCATTTTGAATCTGATTTTGGGATTCAGTGCCAGCAATGTGGTTTCCCTGCTGTTTGCAGCAGTTTTGATTTTCGCAATGCTGAAACGGATTCCATACAGCCAGTATGTAACAGCCATTTTTCTGGCACTGATTTTCTTGGTCAACTTGCCGGCGAACCTGTCGAATTTGGGCTCGAACTGGATTTATCTGGTGGAAGGCTTACTGGATGTCGGTGCAGCTGCCATTTTGGCATTCCATAAAGATGTAAAAGATTATTTTGCAGGTTAATGCAAACCAATCTCATGAAAAAACAAGAAAGAGGATGAAGCAACTATGAGCAAATATGACTTTACTGCCATTGAAGCAAAGTGGCAGCGGTATTGGGCGGAGCATGACACGTTCCACGCAGAGGATGATTATACAAAACCGAAGTTCTATGCACTGGTCGAATTCCCGTACCCGTCCGGTCAGGGTCTGCACATCGGACACCCAAGACCGTATACCGCAATGGATGTCGTTTCCAGAAAGCGGAGAATGGAAGGCTATAATGTTCTGTTCCCGATGGGTTGGGATGCATTCGGTCTGCCGACTGAAAACTATGCCATCAAGCATAAGATTCATCCGGCAATCGTAACCGCAAATAATGTTGCAAGATTTAAGTCGCAGTTGCAGGCACTGGGTATGTCCTTTGACTGGGATCGGGAAATCAACACCACTGACCCGAATTATTTCCATTGGACACAGTGGATTTTCTTGCAGATGTTCAAGAAAGGTCTGGCATACAAGAAGGAAACAGCTGTCAACTGGTGTACTTCCTGTAAGGTCGTTCTGGCAAATGAAGAAGTTGTTGGCGGCGTTTGCGAACGCTGCGGCGGCGAAGTTGTACAGAAAGTAAAATCTCAGTGGATGCTGAAGATTACAGAATATGCACAGCGGTTGCTGGATGATTTGGATGAAGTGGATTATCTGGAAAAGATTAAGACCGCACAGCGGAACTGGATTGGACGTTCTACCGGTGCAGAAGTAGACTTCCAGACCACTGCTGGTGATACCCTGAAAATCTATACCACTCGTCCGGATACCTTGTTTGGTGCAACTTACATGGTTATTTCTCCGGAACATCCGCTGATTGAAAAGTGGGCAGACAAGCTGGAAAACATGGATGAAATCCGTGCATATCAGGAAAAGGCAGCTAGAAAGTCTGACTTTGAACGGACAGAAATGGCAAAGGAAAAGACGGGTGTTTGCCTGAAGGGTGTTCGTGGCATCAATCCGGTCAATGACAAGGAAATCCCGATTTTCGTTTCGGACTATGTTCTGATGAGTTACGGAACAGGTGCAATCATGGCAGTTCCGGCACACGATACCCGTGACTATGAATTTGCAAAGGTGTTCGACCTGCCGATTATCGAAGTAGTCAAGGGCGGCGATGTCACCAAGGAAGCATTCACCGATTGTGCAACGGGGACGATGGTCAACAGCGGATTCCTCGATGGGATGTCTGTGGAAGATGCAAAGGTAAAGATTAAGGGCTGGCTGGAAGCAACTGGCAAGGGCAAGTCCAAGGTCAACTATAAGCTGCGTGACTGGGTATTCTCTCGGCAGCGGTATTGGGGCGAACCGATTCCGGTTGTTTACTGTGACAAGTGCGGCTGGGTTGGATTGCCGGAAAGCGAACTGCCGCTGACACTGCCGGATGTAGAAAGCTATATGCCGACAGATACCGGTGAAAGCCCGCTGTCCACACTGGAAAGCTTTATCAATACCACTTGCCCGAAGTGTGGCGGTTCTGCAAAGCGGGAAACCGATACCATGCCGCAGTGGGCAGGTTCGAGCTGGTATTATCTGCGTTACTGCGACCCGAAGAACCCGAACGGCATTGCCTCCAAGGAAGCACTGAATTACTGGATGCCGGTTGACTGGTACAACGGCGGTATGGAACACACCACTTTGCACCTGCTGTATTCTCGGTTCTGGCATAAGTTCCTGTATGATATTGGCGTTGTTGAAACCAAAGAACCGTACAAGCGGAGAACCTCTCACGGTATGATTTTGGGCGAAGACCCAGACCATCCGGGCAAGTTCACCAAGATGTCTAAGTCCAAGGGCAATGTCATCAATCCGGACGATGTTGTCAAGGAATACGGTGCAGATACGCTGCGGCTGTATGAAATGTTTGTCGGCGACTTTGAAAAGGCTGCTCCGTGGAGCACCTCCAGCATTCGTGGATGCAAGCGGTTCTTAGACCGTATCTGGGCATTGCAGGATAACCTGATTGACGGCGATACCTATCGGGAATCATTGGTACGGAAGATGCATCAGACCATTCAGAAGGTTTCCAACGACATTGAAACCCTGAAGTTCAATACTGCCATTGCTGCTATGATGGAACTGTTGAACGAAATCACGGCAACTGGTTCGATCAATAAGGCAGAATTCCGGACACTGTTGATTCTGTTGAACCCGTTCGCTCCGCATATTACAGAAGAACTGTATGAAACTTACTGTGGTGGAATCCTGCACGAACAGAGCTGGCCGACTTATGACGAAGCACTCTGCAAGGAAGACACTATTGAAATCGTTGTACAGATTAACGGTAAGGTACGCTGCAAGATGAATATTGCAGTGGGTGCAGAAAAGGATGCTGTTCTGGAACAGGCTCTGGCAGAACCGAAGATTGCAGAAGCTGTTGCTGGAAAGCAGCTGGTGAAGCAGATATATGTACCAAATAAACTGGTTAATTTTGTTGCAAAATAACCAAAATTAAAAAAACTTCCGATAAGGCTTGACAAACCATTTTCTGTGTGTTATAATAAAACATATTTGAAATGCCGAACAGAAAACTGCGGATTTTTCGTGTGTTTCTGGATGGCTGCCATGCCGGAAACGGTGTGATAAAAACCAAGTTGATTGCTAAGGACAGATTGATGTAGTATCCCGAAGTTCCGATGTCGGGACCATCGGTGGTATAGGTCAGAAGCAGGGGAAACTTTGTGGATGATCAGCCTCTGCCGTGGCGGCAAAGGGAGGGAAATGTAAGTGGCAGAAGTTCGTGTTGGCAAAAATGAATCTCTGGATACCGCACTGAAGCGGTTTAAGAGATCTTGTGCTAAGGACGGCGTAATTGCTGAGGTTCGGAAAAGAGAACATTACGAAAAGCCTTCAGTAAAGCGTAAGAAGAAGTCTGAAGCTGCTCGTAAGCGGAAATATTAATTTTTGACGCAAACAGCACAGCGGACACACTTGAAAAAGTGTGTCCGTTTTTTTGTAAGACAAAACCGATTCGACTGTTTTTGACACGTTCAGAGGCAGGGATGCGGTATGATAAAAGCAGAACAACAAGAAAGGAGCGAAGCGATTGATGTTTCGGATAACAGCAGCACTGCGTTCCGTGTGCGATATTACCCCGACCATGTTGCAGCATTTCGGAATTCGAGGATTGCTGCTGGATTTGGATAATACCCTGACCACCCACGACAACCCCCGTCCGGCGGAAGGCGTGCTGGATTGGATTGCGGTCATGAAAGAAAATGGCATTGCGATGTGTATTGTATCCAACAACCATCCGCCCAGAGTCAAACCATTTGCAGATTTATTGGGGTTGCCCTTTGTCTGCGAGGGAAAGAAACCGCTTTCAAAGGGATTTCGAGAAGCGAGAGCCGTTATGGAACTTCCTTGGAAAGAACTGGCGGTTGTTGGCGACCAGATTTTTACGGATGTGCTGGGGGCAAACCTCAAACGGTTGAAATGTATTTTTGTCTTTCCGATTGCACACGAGCAAACTCGGTTTTTCCGGTTCAAACGGCGAATGGAAGTACCATTCCTTCCCCGTGAAATTTATCAAGAAGAGAAAGGAACACAATCATGAAAAATGTACTGGTTATCCATGGGCCAAACCTGAATTTATTGGGAGAACGTGACCCTGCATTCTATGGAAATGTGACATTCGACAAGCTGAATGAAATGATTTTAGAGCGGGCAGAAGCACTCGGTCTGCACTGCGAAATTTTCCAGTCGAACCACGAAGGTGCAATTATTGACAAGCTGCAAGCGGCAAGAAAGACGATGGATGGTGTAGTCATCAATGCTGGAGCATATACACATTATAGCTATGCCATTCATGATGCGATTGCAGATATGCAACTGCCGTGTGTCGAAGTACACATTAGCAATATTCAGGCAAGAGATGCATTTCGGTCGAAGTCCGTCATTGCACCGGTCTGCACCGGAACGATTGCCGGCTTTGGCATTAACAGCTATTTTCTGGCATTGCAGGCATTGGCAATGCTTTAATTATGGATGATAGAATTGCTTAGAAAGGGGCTTTTGACGATGACTCGGATTGAACAATTGATGCAGCGGCTGCCAGAGGGCATTGACTGTGCGTGGATTTCCGCAGATGTCAACCGCCGATATTTTACCGGAATGGCATCTTCTGCCGGAAATGTGATTTGCTTTCGGGATGAAGCATACTTGCTGATTGACTTTCGGTATATTGAAAAAGCAAGAGCGTGTGTCAAAGATTGTCAGGTAATAGAACTGGAAAATCTGTCGGTACAGGTGGAAAATCTGTTGCAGCAGCACCACGCAACGACCATTGCAGTGGAATCCGCAGAAATGACCTTGCAGCAGTTTTCCAACCTGCAAAAGCGGTTTTCTCATCAGTATACGTGGGATACCAGCAATGTGCTGAGCGATGCGATTAAAGAATGCCGGATGGTAAAAACGACGGAGGAAATCGAACAGATTCAGGCAGCCCAGCGAATTGCAGAAGCAGCCTTGCAGAATGTAATAGACTGGCTGCATGTAGGCGTAACAGAACGGGAAATTCAGAGAAAATTAGATTTCACGATGTTGGAACTGGGTGCAGAAGCAATGTCGTTCCCGACCATTGCTCTGACGGGTGCAAGAACCTCCATGCCGCATGGTGTACCATCGGATGCAGCCGTACAGGCAGGGGACTTTGTGCTGATGGATTTCGGTGCAATGGTGAACGGCTATCACAGCGATATGACCCGAACGGTCTGCGTTGGAACACCAACCGAAAAGATGAAGAGCGTCTATGAAGTTGTTCAGAAGGCACAGGCAGCTGCCCTGCAAGCGGCTCGTGCTGGCATTACCGGAAAAGCACTGGATGCGACTGCAAGAGATATCATTACAGCGGCTGGCTATGGCAAGCAGTTCGGGCACTCTCTGGGGCATGGCGTTGGAATGGACATTCACGAATATCCGAACGCTGCACCGTCTTCTCATGTATCATTAGAACCGGGAAATGTGGTTACTATAGAGCCGGGCATTTACTTGCCGGGAGAATTTGGCGTGCGGATTGAAGATTTCGTCGTCATCACAGAAACGGGCTGCCGGAATTTGACCGCAGTCACACCGGATTTGATTTGTATTCCAGCAAAATAAGCAAGAATTTCCTTTTTTGTTCTGTTGGCTTGCTGGCAAGTGCAGCTGGTAAAGAAATTGATCGGGAAACCTTGTGAAATGATTGCTTTGCAGGTGGAAACAAGCCTTGACAGATTGCATGATTCTGTGCTATCATAAAGCTATCTTCTATGGATTGTGATAGATAGAAGAACATTTTGAAACCATGCAATATTCAGAAAGGATGAAGTGATACCATGAATCCATCTTATAAACGTCGTTTGTGCGGCATTTTGGCAGCTGCTTGCATGCTGACAGCAGCAACTGTTCCGGCAGTTTCACCGGTTTTCTCACAGGTTTCCTTGTCTGTAGCAGCAGCAGAGGAAACGGATTTTTATAAGGGCTTGAAATATTTGAAATACAGTGATTATGCAGAAGTCATTGACTGCGACCAGACCCGTACGACCATTAAAATTCCGTCTTCCATTGGCGGTTTGCCAGTGCGAGTGATTGCAGAGCGTGCTTTTTATGGTTGCAAGAGTCTGGAAACGGTAACGGGTGGCGGAAATGTGCAGGTAATTGCCCCGAATGCCTTTTCTTCCTGTACCGCTCTAACCAGCATTGGAGCGATGGATTCTTTGCAGTCTATCGGAAGTTCTGCCTTTTCGGATTGTGTTTCCCTGAGCAATATCCCATCTTCGCAATCTCTAAAGAGTATCGGCGACCTTGCCTTTTTCAACTGTGTATCGTTGCAGAGCGTTGCCATTCCAGCAACCCTGACAACACTGGGAGAAAATGTATTTGGAGATTGCATCAGCTTGCAGACGTTTGCGGTCGAAAATGGAAACACATCATTTTCTGTTGAAAATGATGTCTTGATGAATGCCGAAAAGACAACGCTGTTCTGCTATCCGCCTGCAAAAACGGGAACAACTTATTCCGTACCAAATACGGTTACAGAAATCGCACCGTATGCGTTTGCTTCTGCTGCGGATTTGACAGATGTAACGCTGCCAACGGGCTTGCAGACCATTGGAGCGTGGGCATTTTCTCAGACGAAACTTACTTCCATTACCATTCCAAATACAGTAACAACTGTTGGAAGTTATGCATTCTGTAATGCGGCATCTTTGAAACAAGTACAGTTGCCGAACAGCTTGCAGGAATTGCAGGCGGCTGCATTCTGGGGCTGTTCGTCTTTGGAGCAGGTGACTTTGCCGAATACCTTGCAGGAGATTCCGGTCTATGTATTTTATGGCTGTACCGGCTTGCAGAAACTAACTGTTCCATCCAGCGTGCAGACCATTGCCAGCGAAGCCTTTCAGGGAATGTCTCAAAAAATCACCGTTGCTTGCTATCAGAATTCTTATGCAGAAACCTATTTCCAGAAAATCATTTCAAGTGATAATTCACAAGGACGGGAGTCCCGCTATACTTTGCAGACCATGGAAGCACCAGCCATTTTAAAGGGTGACCCAAATCAGGATGGGGAAATCAATGTTGCGGATGCAGTTTTTGTCTTGCAGTATTATGCACAGAAAGCAGCTGGCAATCCAGTTTCCGTAATAGAAGCCGTTTATCAGGCGATGAACGTAGATGACAGCAGCGACGAGATTGATGTTGCGGATGCCGTGAAAATTCTGACCTACTATGCAAAGAAGGCAGCTGGACAAGAGCCAGACTGGAATTTCTAATCGGATTGAAAAAAATTTATGGAAAAGGCTTGCAAAACGCCGAAATCTGTAGTATAATAAAATATATACCTGTGCTTTCTGTCCGGAGGACAGCGGCAACAGAACAGGAGATAGAAACAAACAATCACGGAGGTTTAATTTTATGATTTCAGCAGGCGATTTCAGAAACGGTGTCACCTTTGAACTGGACGGCAACGTTGTACAGGTTATTGAATTCCAGCACGTAAAGCCGGGTAAGGGTGCTGCATTCGTTCGTACCAAGTATAAGAATGTCATCACTGGTGCAGTGGTAGAACGTTCTTTCAACCCGACTGATAAGTATCCGACCGCTTACATTGAACGGAAGGATATGCAGTATCTGTATGAAGATGGCGGTCTGTATTACTTCATGGACATGGAAACCTACGAACAGCTGCCGATTGATGGCAAGAAGCTGGGCGATGCATTCCGGTTCGTAAAAGAAAACATGGAAGTTAAGGTTCTGTCCTATAAGGGCAACGTATTCGGTGTAGAACCGCCGTTCTTTGTAGAACTCGAAGTAACCGAAACTGATCCGGGCTTCAAGGGCGATACTGCAACCAACGCAACCAAGCCGGCAACACTGGAAACTGGTGCAGAAATCAAAGTTCCGCTGTTTATCAACACTGGCGACAAGATTCGGATCGACACCAGAACCGGCGAATATATGGAACGTGCATAAGAATCGAGCTCGATTCTTGGCATAAATACAGGTACATGGTATCTGTGAAAAAACAGTCTGTTTCAGCAATGGACAAAAGAAAAGAAAGAGGGCGGAGCATATGAATTTGAGTGACAAGATGTCTTATCTGAAGGGCTTAGTAGACGGCATGGAACTGGACTTGACCACAAAAGAAGGCAAAGTTCTGGGTCAGCTGCTGGACGTGCTTCAGGAAACGGTTTTGTATGTAACGGATTTACAGGATCAGGTAGATGAACTGACAGAACTCTGCGAATCTCTGGACGAAGACCTCGGCGACGTGGAAGATGCAGTCTTTGGCGATGAAGAGGATGATGAAGACGAAGCAGACGAGTTTGAAGACGATGACGACGATTATGATGATGACGACGATGATATGTATGAAGCAGTATGTCCGAATTGTCAGAATACGATTGTATTGTCAGATTCTGTTCTGGATGAAGGCACGATGCATTGTCCGTGCTGCAACGAATTGCTGGAATTTGATTACAGCGATTTGACCATGGATGATTTGGAACACAAAGAAGAGGATGCAGAAGATGCAGAATCGGAAACAGAACCAGAAGCATAAATGACATCCATTGGAATCTGCACAGAAAACATGTAAGAAAAAATAAGCTGACAGATTGTTGTCGGCTTATTTTTTTAGAGTCAAATATCACTGAACTTATAACCGCATTTTTCCGGAAAGACAGCAATTTGCCCAGTTGCTGTCTGGGATGTTTTAAAATTCAGAGAAAATTGTACAAAAAATCATGTGGAAAATGGGTTGTATTTTCAAAAATTGCGTGGTATAATAAAATTACGATTATTTTTATGAAAGAGAGGGAAAATTGTGTTTCCAATCATCGAAAAAACCGTGTTGAATCCATCGGTTGTTAAAATCAAACTGGATGCACCACTGATTGCAAAAAAAGTATTACCGGGACAGTTTATCATTTTCCGGATTGACGAGTACGGAGAACGTGTTCCGCTGACGGTTGCCGATTATGACCGGGAAGCCGGAACGATTACGCTGATTTTCCAGATTGTCGGTCATACGACCGAACGGCTCGCTGCTCTGAACGCTGGCGATTCCATTCTGGACTTGGTAGGACCTTTGGGCGTGGCAACCGAAATTCCGGAGGGCGTAGAATCTGTTTGTGTTGTTGGCGGCGGCGTTGGATGTGCAATTGCGTATCCGCAGGCAAAGCAGCTGTTCCACATGGGCAAAAAGGTAGATGTCATTGCTGGTTTCCGGAGCAAGGATATTGTCATTCTGGAAGACGAATTCCGGCAGTGCAGTGACAACCTGTTCCTCTGTACCGATGACGGCACATATGGACAGAAAGGTTTTGTTACCAACGTGTTGCAAGAACAGATTGATGCCGGAAAGAAATATGATATGGTCATTGCGATTGGTCCAATCCCGATGATGAAATTTGTTTCTAAGGTAACTGAACCGTATGCAATCCCGACAATCGTTTCCCTGAATCCAATCATGGTAGATGGTACAGGAATGTGCGGCGGATGTCGTGTCACCGTAGATGGTCAGATTCGGTATGCCTGTGTGGATGGTCCGGACTTTGACGGTCATAAGGTAGACTATGACGAATTGATGCGGCGTGGCGGAACGTATCGGGAACAAGAACACGCATGTAGAATGATGAATGCGGAAGTAAAATAAGGAAAGGAGTATCGTTTCCGATTGGAAGCGATGAAAAACGCAATGGCAAAACCAAATATGGCATTGGAAAAAGTGCCGATGCCGGAACGAGATCCAAAAGAACGGGCAACTTGTTTTGAAGAAGTTGCAATGGGATATACGCCAGAAATGGCAATGGAAGAAGCAACTCGCTGTCTGAACTGCAAGGCAAAGCCTTGTGTCGCAGGTTGTCCGGTTGGCGTTCGTATCCCAGAATTTATTCAGCAGATGGCAGCTGGAAATTTCTTAGAAGCTTATCAGATTATCACCTCCACCAACAGCCTGCCGGCAGTCTGCGGAAGAGTCTGTCCGCAGGAATCACAGTGTGAGGGCAAGTGTGTCCGTGGCAAGAAGGGTCAGCCGGTCGGAATCGGTCGTCTGGAACGGTTTGCCGCAGATTATGCGAGAGAACACGGAAACTTGCAGGCAAAACCCGTTGCATCGAATGGGCACAAGGTTGCTGTTGTTGGCGGTGGCCCTGCTGGTCTGACCTGTGCTGGCGATTTGGCACGGCTGGGCTATCAGGTAACCATTTTTGAAGCATTTCAGGTTGCTGGCGGTGTTCTGATGTACGGCATTCCGGAATTTCGTCTGCCGAAGAGCATCGTACAGAAAGAAGTAAAAACACTGGAAGAACTAGGCGTTGAAATCCGTCCAAATATGGTAATCGGCAAGATTCTCTCCATTGATGAACTGATGGAAGACGGCTATGAAGCAGTATTTGTTGGTTCTGGTGCAGGTCTGCCACGGTTTATGGGCATTCCGGGCGAATCGCTGGTTGGTGTTTGCTCTGCAAACGAATATCTGACCCGAATCAACCTGATGAAGGGCTATCGGGAAGAATATGATACACCAGTCATAAAGTCCAAGGCAGTTGCCGTTGTCGGCGGCGGAAATGTTGCAATGGATGCTGCAAGAAGTGCATTGCGGATGGGTGCAGAACATGTTTATATTGTTTACCGCCGTTCTGAAGCAGAAATGCCGGCAAGAAAAGAAGAAGTACACCATGCAAAGGAAGAGGGCGTAGAGTTCCTGAACCTGAACAATCCGGTAGAAATTCTGGGCGATGAAAAGACTGGCAGAGTCAATGGCATGAAGTGCATCAAGATGGAACTGGGCGAACCGGACGAAAGCGGCAGACGGCGGCCAGTTGCCATTCCGGGCAGTGAATATGTGCTGGATGTAGATACCGTTATCATGTCCATTGGTACTTCTCCGAATCCGCTGATTCGGACAACCACAGCTGGATTGGAAGCCAACAAGCGGGGCTGTCTGATTGTCAACGAAGATACCATGCAGACCACCAAGGATGGTGTGTATGCAGGCGGTGACGCAGTAACCGGTGCAGCAACGGTGATTCTGGCAATGGGAGCTGGTAAAAAAGCAGCAGCGTCCATTGACGAATATATCAAAGCGAAGGCGTAAGCCGGAAAGGAACACAGCATGAGAAAAAGAATGGCAAAATACGGATTGGCAGTCAGTGTAGCAGCATTGACAGGAGCTTTGAGCATGATGCCTGCCGCTGCATCCAGCGGTAGCAGCAGTTCCTCTGCCACTGGAAGCGGTGGAATGATTGGCTCTCTGATTATGATGGTATTGCTGTTTGCGGTCATGTATTTTATCCTGATTCGTCCGCAGAAGAAGAAGGAAAAGGAACAGCAGGCGATGCAGCGTGCCGTACGGGTTGGCGATGAAATCGTTACCATCGGCGGAATTGTTGGTCTGGTAATCCGTGTGGAAGACGATACCATTCAGATTGAAACGGGTGGCGACCGTCACAAGATGCGGATTAAGACCTGGGCAATTCAGGAAAACATTACCGTTAAGGAAGACAACGAACGGGCAAAGGCTGCTGCGGCAGAAGAAGCCAAGGCAAAGAAAGAATCCAAGAAAAAGAAGAAGGACGACGAAGAAAGCGTTCTGAAGGATTAAGGATTTTTCAGGTACATGAAGAAAAAGGCGGCAAATCAGAAATTGGTGAGCCGCCTTTTTCGTCAAAAGGAGGATGTATATGAAGTTTTTGAAAAAGGGATTAGCAGTTCTATTTGCTTGTACATTTGTTTCTGTACCGCTTTATCATCCTGTGAAAGCAGATGCTGTTAGCATGGATGATATGGGCGATATGAATGAAGATCAGGAAGTTTCTGTTTCGGATGCGGTAGAAATTTTGACGATATATGCAAAAAGTGCTGCCGGACAATCGCCCTCTGTAACAGAGCGGAAAAGATTTGTTGCAGATGTCAATTATGATGACCAAATCACAGTGGAAGATGCAGTTTATGTGTTGACTTATTATGCAAAAACGGCAGCTGGTTTGTCACCATCCTGGGAGAGCCTTGGTATTTCCATGCCCCAGCGTTGTCCAGAAATAGCATCGCACAAGAGGACTTATACAACTAAAACAGAAACCGGAAATTTAGTGAATGTATCGTTTCTTGATATCGATGATGATGGAAAAAAAGAAACTGTTGCGAAATACAAAGTAGAAGCCCATGGATATGAAAGTGATGATTGTTATTTCTATAATGTTTATGAAGAAGATGGTTCGGTAAATACTTATGATGGGCAGTCAAGGAATTCCAGCAAAACAAGTCTTATCACACTTGTTTATGATAAGAATATTGATAAAAGATACCTTGCAAATATAGAATATTTTTCATCATACTGGGATGGAGAAGGTTCGAGTTTAACTCGTTATGATGGAAAACAGGTGGCATCTTATTATACACTTAATACAAAGAATGCATATCCAAAGCAAATAGAATTAAACACCAGTACAGAATTTACCATTTCCGGAAATCCAGTGACATTGGAAGAAGCACAGAACTATTTTGAAAATATTGAAATTTTAGATTCGGATGAACGAAATCTGGCGAATCGGTATTATAATTACCTTAAAAATTACAATGAATATATAGAAACCGTATACTTAAAGAATCCGGATAAGTGGGCTTCTTCTTTGGATGGATATAATGCATGGGATTTGATGTTCATAAGCCGAAGTAATTTCATTGCTGGTGTGAATGGAGATTATAGTGAAATTAGACAGTGGGCGGAAACTAAATTATATGGTATAAAGTCTCCCATGTTTCCGGGATATATCATTGATTATCCAGGGGAATATCCAGATGTGATTTGCGTTGATTCTGGAGAAATTACAGATTCTACATGGGTAGGAATGTCTTATTCCGAATTGGTTTCTGCGTTAGGAAAGCCAGATGGCTATGGACTTATGCAGATTGATGGCAATTTTCCAAGTGCAAGTTATAATATCGATGGAAGGGGAATTGCTTTTTATTTTTATGATGTTATTGCAGACCTTGAGACATTAGATCCTGGGGAAGATGCAAAAAGATGTTTGGAAGAAAAGAACCCATCTGTAACACATACATGGATTTTTAATGGTTTATGGGGTTTTTAACTTTTTAAAACGCAAAAGGCGGCTGACCGAAATGGTGAGCCGCCTTTTTGTTTTCGATTTATTTTTTGGGATAGGGATGTTTTTCATCCGTCTGGTTCAGCAGGTAATCAATGCTGGTATGATAGAAGTTTGCCAGCTGGATGAGGATACTGGTGGGAATATCTCGTTTTCCCAGTTCATAATAAGAATATGCAACCTGCGAACAGTGCAGATAATCCGCAAGGTCTTTTTGATACAAATCATGGTCTTCCCGCAAATCTCGGATTCGTTGGTATCGCATCATCCACCTCCATTTTTCTGTTATTATACGACAAAATCCGAGTGAAAATTGACAAATAAAACAATTTGTTTTATAATAAGAGAAAAGGAGGGGATGCTGATGGAATCGTATGAAAAACCCTATTTTCAATTGTTCTGCACGGTTTGCGATGTAATTGAAAATGTAGAATTATTTTTGGGGAATACCGCATTGACGGGGACACAGCAGCAATTTTTGAGAAAGCAGATTGAACAGTTGAAACGAGTCCAACAAATCACAGAAGAAATGGTGATTGTCAAGGACGAGGAGCGTAAAATTTATAGAATTAAGTAGAAACAACCGTTTCCACGCATAATTTCCCACGCTCGTGCATACATATCCATCAGGAATTCCACCGATGAGAGAGGGGCATGATTGCAATGCATCCAAAACGCTGTTCATCCTGTCCGCCGCCACCCTGTAAAAAACGCCCTGTCCGACGAACCTGCTGGCAGTCCCCTATTTGGAGTACGATTCTTGCGGTACTTGCAGGGCTGGCAGTGGTGTTGCTGCTGTTGCTGTTGTTTTCTCTGTTGATTAGTAATGTAGATGCTTCGGAAGAACTGGTTGCCGCAATGGGTTGTGTTTCCCTCTGTGCCGGCAGTTTTACCGCTGGTTTTGTTGCTGCAAAACGCAGACGCTGCAAAGGGTTGCTGATTGGGCTTGCCTGTGGCATCGCCATGTATCTGGTCACGTTTTTGATTGGCTTGTTGCTGCTGCAAAGTTTTGCGGCTGCTGGAACATTTTCCAAGCTGATTTTTATGGTTCTGTGCAGCTGTATCGGCGGGGTGGTCGGCGTGAATACCAAATGCCGTGTGCCACGCTGCTGAAAAATTGGCAGGAAAGTAACCAAAAGAACTTGTGTGCAATTGTGCAATATGTAAAATTTTTTTGCGAATCGGCAAAGGCTATTGAAAACAAAGGGGGATTATGTTATAATAGTTTATATCCCCTTAGGACGTTATCGTCCCGAGGATTTCATGCAGTTTCTAAGGCGAAAAGCAAGTGCAGAACTGTAAGTATGTTTGATAGGGAGGATTTTTGTTATGAAGCACATCAAGACCATCAATAAGGCAAATCTGAAGGAATCTGCTGCTAAGGGCGGCTGCGGTCAGTGTCAGGCTTCTTGCCAGTCTGCCTGCAAGACTTCTTGCACCGTTGCAAACCAGAAGTGCGAACGGTAAGCAAACGATTTTGATTCGTTCGAGATAAATCCGTACACCGGATTCGGTGTACGGATTTTGCCGTACAGGACAAAAAACAGTCGATGCAGCCTTGCTGTATCCAGAAAGAACCTGCAAGAATTGCAAAATAGAAAGAGTGAAATTATGATTCATAAGTATAAATTACATGGCTATAATGTCGTGTTGGATGTCAACAGCGGTGGCGTGCATCTGGTCGATGATTTGACCTATGATATGCTGGACAATGTTGCACCGCCATTTTCGGATGTCTGTCCGCCGGAAGTTGTAGAAAAGCTGTCTGCTTTTTATCAGGAAGCCGACATTCTTTCCTGCTATGATGAAGTATTAGAGGCATACAACGAACAAATTCTCTTCTCGGAAGATGACTATGAAAAGTATGCAGATTGTTCCGTTGCTTCTCCGATTAAGGCAATGTGTCTGCATATTGCCCATGACTGCAACCTGCGTTGTGAATATTGTTTTGCTTCTACGGGCGACTTTGGCGAGGGCAGAAAGCTGATGCCGTTGGAAACCGGAAAGCAGGCAATTGATTTCCTGCTGAAGCATTCTGCAAACCGGAAGAATCTGGAACTGGACTTCTTCGGCGGTGAACCGCTGATGAATTTTGAAGTGGTAAAGCAAGTCGTTGCTTATGCAAGAAGCAAGGAACAGGAATACGGGAAACATTTCCGATTCACCATTACCACAAACGGTATGCTGCTGAACGATGACAACATTGATTTCATCAACAAGGAAATGTCCAATGTTGTGCTCTCTATTGACGGCAGAAAGGCAGTCAATGACCGGATGCGGAAGCGAGTAGACGGCAAGGGTAGCTATGACATTATCCTGCCGAAATATCAGCGTCTGGTTGCACAGCGTGGTGATAAGGAATACTATGTGCGTGGTACTTATACCAAGTACAATCTGGACTTCTCCAACGATGTATTTGACCTGCTGGAACATGGATTTGACCAGATTTCTGTAGAACCGGTTATGGCAGATGAAAATGACCCATATGCAATCACAGAAGCAGATCTGCCAGCAATCTTCAAAGAATACGAAGTATTGATGAATAAGATTCTGGATTATGAGAAGACCGGAAAGAAGTTCAATTTCTTCCACTTCATGTTGGATTTGGATCAAGGTCCTTGTGCCATCAAGCGTCTGCGTGGCTGCGGTTGCGGCAATGAATATGTTGCAATTACACCGGACGGTGACATTTATCCGTGCCATCAGTTTGTTGGCATGGAAGAATGGAAGATGGGCAACCTCGAAGAGGGAACATTCGACCAGGCAAAGAAAGCAGACTTTGCAAAGGCACATATCTACACCAAGCCAGATTGTCGGGAATGCTGGGCAAGATTCTATTGCAGCGGCGGTTGCAATGCGAACAACTACCAGTATGCTGGCGATATTCGGAAGGCACATAAGCTCTCTTGCGAAATTGAAAAGAAGCGGCTGGAATGTGCGATTGTCATGAAAGCAATCCGGATGGAACAGGCAGAACAGGCAGCGACAGAATCCAATTCTTAACAAGAAAATGATAGCAGGATACAGAGGACAGCAGTAAAATGTTGTCCTCTTTGTCTATTTTCAATAAAAAATTGTTGAAAATTTGATTCATATTCACCACATTCAATACCTTGACACACAAAGGGGTAATATGGTATACTATAAATAGAAATCCAATTGATTTCTACAAAAAATAAAAAGGAGAAAGGATGATTTTTATGAAAAAGAAGGGTTTCATTGCAGCTGCAATGGCTGCGGTTTTAGCAAACAGTATGCTGTCTGTTCCAGCGTTTGCTTGGAGCAAGGATGATATCATTGCTGGTGATGAATATACGCTTATCGTGTCTTATAATTGGAGTGGAATTGACCAGTTAGTTATTGGTGATACGAAAGATGAAACTTATTTTGTCGATCATGGCGATACAGGACGCATTGCAATTGTGATGGAAGATGAAAACACAGTTTCGGATACTACAACAATTTCTTCAGATTTGACCGCTGTGCCTGCAGAAAGCTATCAGTTTGATGGACTTTATTCTTTATGGAATGAGCAGATTGCAACATTGTTCTCACCATTACTGAACTTGAAAACAACTTATTTTGTTTCTGCTTCTGAGCAGGATGCAGAAAAGTTTTATCAGCTGTCGGGGGTGGGAACGGTCTATAAAATTTGTTCAGAGGCACATCATGGTGCATGGATTGGAGATGGAACAAGTACTTCTATCAATGTGACTGTAAAAGTTGAAAAAGGAACAGATTTTGGCGTAGAACAATGTGCGGATTTGCCTTATACCGTTTCTTCTGTTACAGAAATTGAGAATACAGATGATGCAATGGATGCATACAAACTGGTTGTAGAAGTGCCGGATGGAGAAATCTATAAAGCAGCATTGGATATGATTAGAACGCTGTTAGAAGAGGACATTGTGCCGGATGCATCGGTGAGTTATCTAACAACATCGCTGGCATTAGCAGGGAAGCCAGTTTTGAAAGAAGTTCCAAACCACTATCTTGCTGCCAACAGCGATTTAGACGGAGATGGGACAGTTGGTGTATCGGATGCCGTAGAGCTTCTGACCTATTATGCAAGAAAGGCAGCGAATCTTCCGGCAAGCTTCTCTCGTTTCGATGACCAGGAAGCACCATTGCAGCTGGCGGATGTCAACAAGGATGGAAACATAGATACTGCTGATGCAGTGGAAATCTTGACATATTATGCAAGAAAAGCAGCTGGCACGCTGTAATTTATATCGTTTCAAAAATAAGAAAATCGTGCACGGGATTCGGTTCAGAGTTCCGTGCATTTTTGTGCTATTTCCGAAATTAGACAGTTGCATTTTTCAAGAAATGGTGTTATAATATCATTGTATGTCAACACCGATGCAGAACGGAAAAAAGGAGTCATTCCATGAAAAGAATCACATTGATTACCGGACATTATGGTTCGGGAAAAACCAATTTTGCGGTTAATTTGGCACTGCGGCAGGCTGCGGAAGGGAAAAAGGTGACAGTCGTCGATTTGGATATTGTCAACCCTTATTTTCGGACAGCAGATTTTGCGGAACTGTTTGAACAGAACGGCATTCATCTGGAGAAAACGCTCTATGCCAATACCAGTCTGGATATTCCGGCGATTTCCTTTGACCTTGCCCGGTTGGCATATGAGGAAGAATGCCTGATTATTGACGTGGGCGGCGATGATGCCGGTGCAACTGCACTGGGTCGATACGCCGAAATGCTGCGTTCCTATCAGGCGGAATTGGATATGTGGTATGTGGTGAACCGCTACCGCTACCTGACCGCTCAGCCGCAGGAGGCTTTGACGCTGCTCTATGAAGTGCAGCAGGCAGCCCGCTTGCAGCCGACTGGTATTGTCAACAATTCCAACCTCGGCAGCGAAACCACAGCGGAATTGATTTTAGAGGCTGTTCCCTATGCAAAAACCATTGCAGAAGCAGCCGGTCTACCGCTGATTTGTACCACTTATCGGGAAGATTTGCCCGTACAGGTGGAAAACGGTTTTCCGGTACAAGTCTATGTCAAGCCCGTCTGGGAGCAGGATGCTGCATTCTAAATCCTACTGACGGACGATTCGGCGGAAGGAGGGAAAGAGCAATGGAAAAAATGAAAGTGCGGTTTGACCGCTGTAAGGGCTGCGGACTGTGTGTCAGTGTCTGTCCAAAGAAGTTGGTAAAACTGCAAACAGAAAAGCGGAACGAAAAAGGCTACTTCACTGCGGTCTGCACCGATCAGGATGCGTGTATCAGCTGTGCAATGTGTGCAATGATGTGTCCGGACTGTGCAATCCAGATTGAAAAATAGAAAGAAGGCGTAACAACGTGGAAAGAAGTCTTATGAAAGGCAACGAAGCACTTGCAGAAGCTGCGATTCGGGCAGGTTGTAAATGTTTCTTTGGGTATCCGATTACGCCGCAGACAGAACTTTCTGCTTATATGGCAAAGAAGATGCAGAAAGCAGGCGGTGTATTTTTACAGGCAGAATCTGAAATTGCTGCTATCAACATGGTTTTGGGGGCAACCTCAACTGGCGTACGAGCAATGACCTCTTCTTCTTCTCCGGGGATTTCCCTGAAGGCAGAGGGCATTTCCTATATGGCAGGTTCTGACCTGCCGGGCGTTATTATCAACGTGCAGCGTGGTGGTCCGGGTCTGGGTTCGATTCAGCCGGCACAGTCTGACTATTATCAGGCAACCCACGCAATGGGACATGGTGACTTCCATATTTTCGTATTTGCACCGTCCTCCGTACAGGAAATGGTCGATATGGTTACATTGGCATTCGACAAAGCCGATGAATACCGGATGCCAGCAATGATTCTGGCAGATGGTCTGTTGGGACAGATGATGGAACCAGTAACCTTCCCAGAACCGCTGGAAACGCTGCCGGACAAGTCCGATTGGGCAACCAATGGACACCAGAACAAGCGTGCACACCACATCATTAACTCCCTGTACCTCGACCCGGCAGAACTGGAAGCAAAGGTCAAGGAACGGTTCAAGCGGTATGCAATTGTAGAAGAAAAGGAAACCCGTGCAGAATCCTATCTGTGCGACGATGCAGAAATTGTAGTAACCGCTTATGGTGCATCTGCAAGAGTTGCAAAGTCTGCGGTGAATACGGCAAGAAAAGCTGGCATTAAGGCTGGCCTGTTCCGCCCGATTACCCTGTGGCCGTTCCCGAAGAAGGAATTGCAGGCAGCAACAAAGTCTGCAACCCATATTCTCGATGTAGAAATGTCAATGGGTCAGATGGTAGATGATGTACGGCTGGCAACAGAATGCCGCATTCCGGTTTCGTTCTTTGGCAGAACCGGCGGTGTGATTCCGACACCGGGCGAAGTTTTCGCTGAATTGAAAAAGCTTGCGGGAGGTGCAGAATAATGGCAGTGGTATTTGAACGGCCGAAAGCATTGCTGGACGTGCCGATGCATTTCTGCCCGGGCTGTGGGCACGGGATTGTGCATCGTCTGGTCTGCGAAGTATTGGATGAAATGGGCATTGAGGGAAACACCATCGGGGTTGTACCGGTTGGATGTTCGGTTATGTCCTATGATTATTTTGGATGTGATGTCATCGAAGCACCGCACGGCAGAGCTCCGGCAGTTGCAACTGGTGTCAAGCGTTCCAATCCGGACAAGATGGTCTTTACTTATCAGGGCGACGGTGACCTTGCCGCAATTGGTACAGCAGAAACTGTACACAGCGGAACACGTGGAGAAAATCTGGTCATTATTTTTATCAACAACACGACTTATGGTATGACGGGTGGTCAGATGGCACCGACTACCATGCCGGGACAGGTTACTCAGACAACCCCATATGGTAGAGATCCGAAGTATGCTGGTTACCCAATTCGGGTTTGTGAAATGATGTCCACCTTGACGGGTGTTGCATTGGCACAGCGTGTTGCTGTAGACAGCGTTCCGCACATTCGGGAGGCTAAGAAGGCAATCCGCAAGGCATTTGAAAACGAAAAGGCAGAAAAGGGACTTTCAATTATCGAAGTTCTGTCCACTTGCCCGACCAACTGGGGTATGGCACCGCAGGAGGCAATGCAGTTCGTCAAGGATAAGATGAGCCATTATTATCCGCTGGGCGTATATAAAGATGGTGCAGCAGGGGAGGATGAACAGGCATGACAACCGAATTTATTTTAGCTGGTTTTGGTGGACAGGGCATTTTGTTCGCCGGAAAAATTCTGGCATACTGCGGACTGATGGCAGGAAAAGAACTGTCGTGGCTGCCGTCTTATGGTCCGGAAATGCGTGGCGGCACGGCAAACTGTTCCGTCTGTATTTCCGATGAACCGATTGGTTCGCCGCTGGTAACTGCTCCGAATTGTCTGATTGCCATGAATGGCCCGTCTTATGCCAAGTTTGTCCATGCAGTGCAGCCGAACGGCTTGATTCTGCTGGACAACTCTGTGGTAGAGGAAGAAGCTGTACGGGATGACGTGAAAACGATTTCTCTGCCGGCAACCGATATGGCAACCGAAAACGGTCTGAATGGTTCTGCAAACATGATTCTGCTGGGCAGAATGCTGGCAGAAACCAAGCTGTTTGATTTGGATACCGTACAAAAGGCAATGGAAAAGTGCATTCCGCCGAAGCGTGCACATTTGATTGAAGCAAATATGAAAGCGGTTCGGATTGGTGCAGAAAGCAAGTAAGCACGTTCTGAGATGAAAAGATAACAAAAGGCTGTCGTATGATGATTGCATACGGCAGCCTTTTGTATTGATTTTATTATCCTTCTCCCCGCGATTGCAGCACCCACGGCAAAAATTTTGCTTTCCTAGTAAAAATCCATGTTTGCGAGTAGACCGTATTGTCCTGCATATCTAACACCGTGTGACTAGCAGTTTCATCGGTTAGAAAGGTGCAGGAAATCACGATGAAATTTTCCCGTTTACAGCCGTAATTGTTGCATTCCCATTCGGTCTGGCAGAAGGATGAAAATGTTTGAGCAGTTGCATGGATTTGTGGAGAAAGCGGATGCCAGATGGTGAAATCTGCGGCTGTTTGTTGAATGGCAGACCGAATTTCCCATTGTTGAAACACATCAGAATCAGAAATGGTAATGATGCTATTTTTTTCAATTTGAGAAATAGAGAGGAAACGGGCAGAACATCCAATCAGAATGATTCCGCCAACCAGTGCCCATTTTTTCCAGTGTCGCCACTTCATCCGCAGAGTTCCAGAATTGCAGCTGCCATCATCCGAACATCTTTCATCAGGTGTTCAATCGGAACAAATTCATCATCACCATGCATGTGATAGTCCCAGTTCGGGAACTCTGCTCCGAACGCAACGCCACCCGGAATATCATGGACATAAGTACCGCCACCAATGGCAATGCATTCACCCTTTTCTCCGGTTTCTTCTTCATAAATGCGGAGCAGGGTCTGCACAAATGGACTTTCCTTTGGAACAACATGGGGGTCATTCTGAATGATAACTTTGCAGGAACAGTCGGCTTCCTGTAAGCGTTTCTGTACCTGCTGGAAGATGGCTTCTTTGGTGGTGCAGATTGGGTAACGAATATCTATCATACCGACCCATTTGTCGCCCTGAATCTCCAGTTGGCTGCAAATGCAGGTCAATGCACCGGATTCCGCATCTTCGCAGGCAATGCCCAGATTGCTGCCATCTGTGCAACCGTGTGGGAAACAAGCAGACAGTGCCTTGCACATCGGGAAATCTGGCAGTTTGGCGAGCAGCTCCAGCAGCCCTGTAATGGCATTGTTTCCGGTTTCGGGGGTTGAAGCGTGAGCAGCTTGCCCGTTCCAAGTCAGTTTTACAAAATCGCTGTTGGCGATGATGTTGCAGTTCTCCGGTAGCAACTTATGATACAAGGCAGGCAGAACACAAACAGCCTGTGCCGGAACGGCATTGGGAGCAGTGCCAGCTTTCAGCAGTAAAATAGAATCTTTGGTGGCAGGTGCTTCAAATTGGACTCGCATCATGCCTTTTTCAATGGAAATCAGCGGATAGCTGCCGTCTGGCGTAAAGACCAGCGGCGGCATCGTATCTTTTTGGTTGTAATATTCCAAGTCAGTAGAGCCGTTTTCTTCATTGCAGCCGAGCAGCAACCGAACCGGCTTTTTCAGCTGGATTCCAGCATCTGCAATTGCCTTGATTGCATAGAGAGCTGCAACTGCAGGACCTTTGTCGTCAATTGCACCTCTTCCATAAATACAGTCGTTCTGTATGGTGGCAGTAAATGGCGGTGTATGCCAGTTTTCTTCCATGATAGGGACAACATCCAGATGGGCTAAAATACCTAGATGCGGGGCAGTGTCCGTGCTGGTATCAGCAACGCCAACATGGTAGTCAAAATTGGTTGTGTGCAGCCCGAATGATTCCGCAGTTTGCAGCATAAAGTCCAGTGCTTTGGCACAATTTGTGCCATAAGGTGTTCCGTTTTCTGGTTCAGCTGTGGCAACACTGGGAATACCAATCAGCGTTTGCAGGGTATCCAGCATGGCGGATTTGTTTTCTTCTATTTTTTGCTTTACAAGTTCTGGTAACATCGAACCATTCCTTTCTCATTGGTTAAGGGTAACTTTCAAAGCTGCCCCGTTTTTACTTCATTTTGCAGCGGTTTTCCATCAAAGAAGTCTGCTAAATTTTGCAGGGTAACTTCTGCAATGTTTTTCAGTGCCTCATTGGTCAAAAATGCCTGATACAAGGGTCAGTAATTCGTTTGGTATGGACAATAGTAAGAATAATGCTTGGTCACGTGGATGTTCTTGTGGAAAGCAATCTTTAAAGCTGCCCCGTTTTTACTTCATTTTGCAGCGGTTTTCCGTCAAAGAAATCTGTTTCATTTGACAGGGGGTAACTTCTGCCATGTTCTTTAATGCTTGATTGGTTAAAAATATTTAATACGAAGTCAGCAATTCATTTGACATAGGCAACAGCAAGAATAATACTTGGTAACAGTGGATATTCTCAAAGAAGAACTTTTAAAGCTGCCCCGTTTTCACTTCATTTTGCAGCGGTTTTCCATCAAAGAAGTCTGCTAAATTTTGCAGGGTAACTTCAGCAATGTTTTTCAGTGCCTCGTTGATCAAAAATGCCTGATGCGAAGTCAGCAGTACATTTGGCATAGACAGCAGCAAGGATCATACTTGGTCACGGTGGATATTCTCAGGGAAAGCAACTTTTAAAGCTGTCCCGTTTTCACTTCATTTTGCAGCGGTTTTCCATCAAAGAAATCCGCTAGATTTTGCAGGGTAACTTCTGCAATGTTTTTCAGTGCCTCATTGGTCAAAAATGCCTGATACGAAGTCAGCAACCCATTTGACATAGGCAACAGTAATATAACATCTGGGATATTCTCAAAGAAAGTAATCTTTAAAGTTGTCCTGTTTTTACTTCATTTTGCAACAGTTTTTCATCAAAGAAGTCTGCTAAATTTTGCAGGGTAACTTCTGCAATGCCTCATTAGTCAAAAATGCCTGATGCGAAGTCAGCAGTACATTTGGCATAGACAGCAGCAATGATCATACTTGGTCACGATGGATATTCTTAGGGAAAGTAATTTTTAAAGCTGTCCCGTTTTTACTTCATTTTGCAACAGTTTTTCATCAAAGAAGTCTGCTAAATTTTGCAGGGTAACTTCTGCAATGTTTTTCAGTGCCTCGTTGGTTAAAAATGCCTGATGCGAAGTCAGCAGTACATTTGGCATGGACAGCAGCAACGATAATACTTGGTCACGGTGGATATTCTCAGAGAAATCCTCGAAGAAAAAGGCAGTTTCTTCCTCGTAAACATCCAGTCCAGCCGCTGCAATTTTTCCGCTTTGCAAGGCAGAGAGCAAAGCTTCACTTTCAATCAGCATCCCTCTGGACGTATTCAGAAGAACAACGCCGTCCTTCATGTCAGCAATGGTGTCTTTGTTGATGAGGTGCTTGGATTGTTCTGTCAGCGGGCAGTGTAACGAGAGAATATCGCTCTGCTGGAACAGCGTGTGCAGGTCTACATAGTGAATAGAGGGGTCGTTTGCTGGATAGGGGTCATATGCCAGCACTTCCATCCCGAAGCCCTTGCAGATATTCATGAAAATCTGCCCGATTCGCCCCGTTCCGATGACGCCGACTGTTTTCCCGTGCAAGTCAAATCCTGTTAAGCCGTTCAGTGTAAAGTTAAAATCTCGAGTGCGGTTGTATGCCTTGTGAATTTTGCGGTTCAGGCAGAGCAGCAGCCCCATCGTGTGTTCTGCAACTGCATACGGAGAATAGCCCGGCACACGCAGAATTGGCATCTTTCCATGAGCAGCGTTGCGGTCAACATTGTTATATCCAGCACAACGCAACGCAATCACCTTGACTCCGAACCGATAGAGGTCTTCGATGACAGGTGCACTTAGGTTATCGTTTACGAATGGAATCACAGCACTGCATCCCTGTGCAAGAGAAACGCTGTCGGGGGTGAGTTTGTGTTCAAAGTAGCGGATGCGGAAGCGGTGGTTGAGCTGGTCGAACCAAGTGCGGTCATAAGGTTTGGTATCAAAAAAAGCAATCTGTTCCATGTGGAAACCTCCTATTCTATGATAGTTTATCGTTTGCAGAAGCAGTGGAATTTATACTTGCAAGTGCAGTTTCGGCAATACTTTCACCCGATAAAATTCCATGCCAGTTACCAGAGAGAAATCATAACTCAGGAACATGACATTCAAGCAACCAGCTAAAATATATGCTCCATATTTTCCGAACTCGCCTAAATTCTCCAGAAATTCCGCCATTCCGAACAGGAAAATGACCAGCCCGAAATAACAGCCGATACAGAGATTAAAAATCAGCAGCTTTATCAGAATCCGGAGAATACCCGGACGAATCCGGCTGAGATAAGGGCGAAGCAAGGGGTAATGCCCGAAAAAGAGAATAAAAATCAAGCTTGCATCTTTATTTGGCGTGATAAATAGCGAGAGCACACCGACTGCCAGATACATGATAAACGCCCAATAAGGGGATGTTGTTTCCGCCATAATCAGGATGAGCAGGCTGCACAACATCGGCATAATGAGATAAAACATCGGCAGAACGCCGGTAATAAACAGAAACAGCAGACAGAACGAAGCGAGCGTTCCGCCGAGGGCAATGCGGTAGGGAAGTGGTTGTTGACGCATACGGAAACCTCCTAAAAAACGTACAAAATTGTGCAGAATGCAAAAAAATGAAACTTGTACTTGTAACAATATTATAACAGTTTCCGTGGATTCTGTCAACGGTGTGGGCAGAGAAAAACGGTCTGCTGAAGGACTCGGCAGACCGTTTATTGGGGAAATACTGGCGGAGATTAAAGGGCAAGCAGTGCCCGTTTTAGCAGCATTAAATCCAGTACGTTGATGCTGCCATCACCGTTGTAATCGGCAAGCTGGGCTTGGTCAGCGGTGAGGGTGGTTTGACGGAGAAGGGATTGCTGGAGGGGGATAAGGTCAGTGAGGGAGAGTGTGCCGTCTTGGTTGAGGTCACCTTGGATTGGACTAATAATCTTAAACTCCATATATTTGGCAGTTGCTTCTCCGTATGCATTTCGTGCGACTAAATAAAAGCCATAGTCACCCACTTCATCAAAGGTGCAGGAATAAGAATCTTTTCCGGTTACATCAATGAAAAATTTTCTTTTTCCGTTTACATCAACTGGAATGTATAATTCTGTTTCATAGTCACAACTAAATTTAAAATTTATGGATTCACCCAGTTTAAAAATTTTTTTATCCGTTTCTATTGTTAGATTTTGAGGAATGGTATCATAAATTTTAAAATCCATGTATTTGGCGGTTGCTTCTCCGTATGCATTTCGTGCGACTAAATAAAAGCCATAGTCACCTGCTTCATCAAAAGAGCAGGAATAAGATGTTTTTCCAGTCACATCCATAAAAAATTTTCTTTTTCCGTTTACGTCTACTGGAATATATAGCTCTGCTGCATTTTTACTTGTAAAACTAAAGTCAATATTTTCTCCAAGTGCATATTCTTTTTTGCTGGTATGAATTTCTAAATCTGATGGAGCAGAATCATAAATTTGAAATTGCATATAAACAGTAGATGCTTCTCCATATGGATTTCTTGCTACTAAATAAAAGCCATAGTCACCTGCTTCATCAAAAGTACAGGAGTAAGATGTTCTTCCAGTCACATCCATAAAAAACTTTCTCTTTCCGTTTACATCAATTGGAATATATAATTCAGTTGCATAGTCACTGGTAAATGTAAATTGAATAGTTTCTCCCATTGAATAATAGCTTTTATCCGATTGAATGGATAAATTTGTTGGTGGTTCAACATTTGTATTTTTATAATTTGGTCTTAAATACAATCTTGCTGTAGCATACAACTTTCTTTCTCCGGCACAATAATTTGTTTTATAGTTTCCCGTTCCGCCGTTGTTGCCGCCTGCACAATATACCGTTCCATTTTCCACTTTTGTTACAATTTCAACGTGCGAATACGTGAAAAATACCAAATCGCCCACCTGCGGAGAACTTACTTCAACAGCACCCTTTTTCTGCCGCATGATAGATTCAAAGTCAGCGACTGTTCCGCCGTGTCCGACAATAGAAGAATCTGCTCCCGCATTTTCAATACAGTCTGCAACGAACTCATCGCACCATGCCTCTGTATATCCAAATTGTGCTCCTGTTCTTCCTTTTTGTGACTTTGCAATCGTGGCAACATCTTCTGCCATGTTTCCACTTAATGTGTATCTGCTCTTATCGAATCCATCTTTCTGGCAAGAAATTGCAGATGCGGTGAGATTGGTTATCGGCAGCATGGAAAACAGCGTTCCAATCATCAGGAAACTGACTAAGATTGCAACCCACTTATGAATGTTTGTTTTTGTCATGAGTAATCCTCCTTTTTTTCTTCCAAAAAATACAACGAATGATGGTTTTACAAGAATAAAATACCATATTTGTTGTAAAAAATCAAGCCTGCGTCCGCATTTGTGGTATAATTTCGGAAACTATCATAAAAAGGAGTTTTCCAAATTATGCAACATTACCAAAGAATTCGAGATTTACGGGAAGACAGCGACCTCACACAAGAGGCACTCTGTAAAAAGCTGTATATGCATAAAACGACCTACACGAATTATGAACAGGGCAAGCATACCGTTCCGCTGGATTTTGCGGTACAGCTGGCAGATTTCTATCAGGTGAGCATTGATTATATCGCCGGAAGAACCAACTTTCCGCAGGGAATGTCAGTTGTTGCGGAAGAAACCGACTGCCCGAAATACTTCTCCGACCTCACCGAACGCAACAAGGGCAGAGTAGAACAGTTTGTGGAACAGCTCTATGAACAGCAGCAAACCGAATTTCAGCAAAAAGAAGCCAAATAACCTGCCGAAAACGCCCTTGACAGAACAAAAAAAGTTCGTTATACTGAATAGCAAAGGAAGAAACAGGAGGTTTTTATTTTGCAGACTACGCAATTACTGACAACCACTTTTGAAACGACTTCGCCACTGACAGAAACCCAGACAGCCCCTTTGGAAAATGTTGTGGAAAGCATGGGCGAAGAAGTTCATCACGCATCCCGGGTGTTGAATGCCGTCCTAACGCCCATTAAAAACGCCATTCCATCCCTGATTATGGCAATTATTTTTGCCTTTATTGGTTATGCATTGATTAAATATCTGCTGCGGCTTGTTTCCCACGGTTTGAAGCGTTCGAACCTTGACCGCATTGCAGTGGGATTCATTCGTTCTGTGATTCAGATTATTTTATATGCAATTTTAGCAGTCATCGTGCTTTCTATCTTGAATGTGCCAATGGATTCGATTGTGGCAGTGATTGCCTCCGCCGGGGTTGCCGTTGCACTGGCATTGAAAGATAGCCTTTCCAATCTTGCAGGTGGTTTTATCTTGCTATTTTCGAAACCTGTAAAGCAGGGCGATACGGTTCAGATTGATGGCACTATCGGAAAAGTGGAACAGATTGATATTCTTTATACAAAAATCGTTACAGCAGATAATACGGTTGCTTTTATTCCAAACGGAAAAGTAACTGCTGCAAAAATTGTCAATTATACCGAGAAAGAAACACGGCGAGTAGAACTCAATTTGGGAATTTCGTATGAATCGGATTTGGAAACGGCTCGAAAGATTATTCTTGAAACCGTTGCCAAACATCCATTGACCTTGAAAGACCCAATCCCAGATGTGGTTGTGAAGAATCAGGGTTCTGATGCAATTGAATTGCTGCTGCGTGTCTGGTGCAATAGTACGGATTACTGGACGGTGTATTATGATCTGATGGAACAGACCAAGCAGGCATTGGATGAGAACGGCATTGAGATTCCCTATCACAAGGTGGATGTGCACGTGTTGGAGTCGGCAGACGAAGCATAATTGTAAAGAATCTGTGAATTATAGAAAAAAGTGCTTGACAAATTCCTCTCCGCACCCTATAATATAAGTATCCTTTCTTAAAATTTTTTTCATAAAAATCCCCTTACTAAAATGCCCATCTGTGCAAACGGATGGGCATTTTACTATCTCGGATTTCTGCCAGATGTGAATACATTTATCGAAAAATGTAAAATAAAAAAAGTCGGGCAAAATTGCTTGACAAATGCTCTTGCTGCGGGTATAATATAAGTATCCTTTCTTAAAAATTTTTTTCATAAAAATCCCCTTACTAAAATGCCCATCTGTGCGAACGGATGGGCATTTTACTATCCGGATTTCTGCCAGATGTGAATGCATTTGTCGAAAATTGTAAAATAAAAAAAGTCGGGCAAAATTGCTTGACAAACACCCTTGCTGCGGGTATAATATAGGTATCCTTTCTTAAAAATTTTTTTCATAAAAATCCCCTTACTAAAACACCCATCTGTGCAAACGGATGGGTGTTTTACTTTTCTTCGATTCTGTTGCTTTTTGCTCGCTTTTTCTTTGAAATTCTACGAAATTCTGTGAAATATCACAAAAATACAAAGAAATTCATTCCCATCTTGCAAAAACGGAACGGATATGGTATAATGAAAGACAATACATAGTGGGGATTTCTGTGAGACTGCTGTGTATCGGTTTTGTTTTGAGCGATCAAAGATCATTCTGTGTTAGGAGGATATGAAAAGTGGATTTCGTGAAAAAGGGAAAAAAAGTAACCGTTGTTGGTGCTGGTAATGTTGGTGCTTCTATCGCATTTACCCTTGCAATTAAGGGACTTTGCTCTGAATTGCTGCTGGTAGATATCAATAAGCCGAAGGCAAAAGGCGAAGCAATGGATATTATGCAGGGCACTGCATTTTGTCCGGCAGTTGACGTACGGGACGGCGATTATGCAGATGCAGTCAATTCCGATCTGGTTGTCATCACTGTTGGTATCGCAAGAAAGCCGGGTCAGACCAGAATTGACCTGTGCAAGACCAATGCAAAGATTATGGCATCTGTTATGCCGGAAATTACAAAGTATGCACCGAATGCTTGCTACATCATTGTAAGCAATCCGGTTGACGTTTTGACTTATGAAGCCATTCAGGTTTCCGGTCTGAATCCGAAGCACGTATTCGGTTCTGGTACGGTTCTGGACTCTTCTCGTCTGCGGACATGTCTGGCAGATCACGCAAACCTGAACATCAAGAATATTCATGCTTATGTATTTGGAGAACACGGCGATTCTTCTATGATTCCGTGGTCGCTGTCTTCCATTGACGGTATGAAGTTCGATGATTACTGTGCACACATTGACAATCTGGGCGATAAGGATGCAATCGAACAGGAAGTTCGTGCTGGTGGTGCAGAAGTTATCAAGTGCAAGGGTGCAACCTATTATGCCATCGCACTGTCTGTCAGCCAGATTGCAGAAGCAATCCTGCGGGATACCAAGATGATTCTGACTGTTTCCACATTGCAGGACGGCAGCCGTTACGGCGTTAAGGACGTTTGTCTGAGCCTGCCTTGCGTGGTTGGTGCAAACGGAATTGAACGGGAAATCACACCGCCGCTGCTGCCGGAAGAAGAAGAAGCTGTTCGCAAGAGTGCAGCTGCTCTCCGGGAAGTAATTGACGCAATGAAAGCAGAATAATCAACGCTGTTCTTCATACGCTAATTGCAGTGGGTGAAACCGCAACAATTTGAAAAGAGTGAATACGGGCAGCGGCAATTTTGCTGCTGCCCGTATTTTGTGCGATGGCGAAAACCGGTTATTTCCGGAATCAAATGTAATTTGTAAAACGAAGGGAAGTTTTCAAAATGGATTACGCAAAAGAATCTTTGAAGCTGCATTACGACTGGCAGGGCAAGTTTGAAATTGCACTGCGTGCACCGCTGGAAACCTCAGACGATTTGTCTTTGGCATATACCCCGGGTGTTGCACAGCCTTGTCTGGAAATCCAGAAGGATGTTGACCTGAGCTATAAGCTGACCAGAAGAGGCAACCTCGTTGCCGTTGTAACCGATGGTACTGCTGTTCTGGGTCTGGGCGACATTGGCCCGGAAGCAGGTATGCCGGTTATGGAAGGTAAGTGTGCCCTGTTCAAGAAGTTCGGTAATGTAGATGCGATTCCGCTGTGCATTCGTTCCAAGGATGTAGACGACATTGTCAATACCGTTCGTCTGCTCGCTGGCAGCTTCGGTGGCATCAACCTCGAAGATATTTCCGCACCTCGTTGCTTTGAAATTGAAGAAAAGCTGAAGGAATGCTGCGATATTCCGATTTTCCACGATGACCAGCATGGTACTGCTGTTGTAACACTGGCAGCCATGATGAACGCTTTGAAGCTGACTGGCAAGAACCTGAAGGATGTCAAGGTTGTCACCAGCGGTGCTGGTGCAGCAGGGATTGCGATTATCCGCCTGCTGATTGCAATGGGTCTCGACCCGCATCATGTCATTCTCTGTGACCGAAAGGGTGCAATCTATGAAGGCAGAGAAGGTCTGAACAAGGAAAAGGAACAGATGGCAAAGATTACAAATAGTGGTCATAAGGCTGGTTCTTTGGCAGATGTTCTGGTTGGTGCAGATGTTTTCATCGGCGTTTCTGCTCCGAACTGCGTAACACCGGAAATGGTAAAGAGCATGGCTGAAAAGCCGATTCTGTTCCCGATGGCAAATCCGACACCGGAAATCATGCCGGAAGAAGCACTGGCAGCTGGTGCATATTGCGTTGGTACTGGTAGAAGTGACTTCCCGAACCAGATCAACAATGTTCTGGCATTCCCGGGCATCTTCCGTGGTGCACTGGATGTACACGCAAAGGAAATTAACGATGCAATGAAGATTGCTGCTGCAAAGGCAATTGCATCCTTCGTAACAGATGAAAAGCTTTGTCCGGAATATATCATTCCGAGTGCATTGGAAAAGGGTGTTGCAGAAGCAGTTGCAGCTGCGGTTGCACAGGCTGCAAAAGACACCGGCGTTGCAAGAATCTAACGGAATCAAAAACAACTACGAGGGGGGGAAAGACGGCATCCGTTGTCTTTCCCCTTTTTGTAAATGGGCATGAAAATGAAACGAAAACAACTTTGGAAATCGTTGCTGGGTTTGGCAATGATGGGAACGGCGGTGGTCGTTTTAGCCGTGCAGAGCTTTGCCGAACAGGATACCATTCCGGCGATTACATGGGTTACAACTGCTTCGGAAGAGTCAGCAGAATCCGAACCGCAAACTGAACCGCTGGAAACAGAAGCGGATTCTGTAACTGCAAATCGACAGCCTGTTTTTGACTGGGACAAGCCTACAAAAGCAGAAACCACTACAAAATCAGCAGGTTCTACAACTGCTCCAGTAAGACAAACAGAACCAGCACAGCCAGATGCAGCGGAATTGGTGTTCCCAGAAGAAGCTGAGCCGGAGATTTCTTATCCATTGGATTTGAATGCGGCAACAGCGGAAGAACTGGAAACGCTGCCGGGTGTTGGTGCAATTTTAGCGGAGCGGATTGTTTCTTATCGGGAGGCAGTCGGCGGATTTCAGACATTGGAAGAGTTACAGCAAGTCAATGGAATCGGAAGTGGAATCTATTCCCAAATTGCCCCATACCTATTTATAATAGGAGAACTGCAAACGATTTCACCCGAACCGGATACACAGCCATCAGAATCATCAGAGCCGACGATGCCAGAGGAGAAAACGGCATCGGATTCAGAATCCATTCCCCATCTGGACATCAACATCGCCACGGCAGAAGATTTTCAAAAGCTGCCGAACGTCACGCCGGAACAGGCGGAAGCCATTGTTCGGCTGCGGACACAGATTCAATATTTTCAAAATATTTATGAACTGCTCTATGCGGACGGCATGACAGACCGGCTTTTTCTTTCGATTCGGGACTATTTGTATGTAAGTTTTGCTTAAAATGGGAGGATTCTCAAAAACCTGCACAAATATGATTTAACCGTTTTGTAACCTTTTCTGAAAACGCCCCCTATTTTTTGTGAAACTCATACAAAAAAGTGGACATTTATTTGTTTGAAATCCCTAAAAAAAATGAAAGAATGGTTTTTATCATTGACAATCCCCGAAAATTGTTGTATATTTAGTGTATCAAAAGGGGCTTTTATGCACGCCTTGCCATGGGGGACAGGCGGTAAATGACCCTTGCTGCTTATCTTGTTCTGGTTGTTCGGAACAAGATAATATATTTAAGGAGGAAATTTCCAATGAACAAATTAACAAGAACTTTGGCATTGCTGGCTGCTCTGGCTATGACTGCAACTGCATTCGTAGGTTGCGGTGACGACAAGGATTCTTCTTCCAGCTCTGCTGCTACTACTGTAGCTGAAGAGTCCAGCGAAGAAACATCTGCTGCTGAAGAATCTAGCGAAGAAACATCTGCTGCTGAAGAATCCAGCGAAGAATCTTCTGACAGCGATGCAACTGCAAGCACGGAACTGGGTGCAGTTTCTATGCCGGATACCGGTGATGCACTGACCGTTCTGTGCTGGACTGACACTGACCTGAACGCTATGATCCCGGTTGTTGAAAAGGCATATCCGGACATGGCTGGCAAGATCAAGTATCAGAACGTAGGTTCTGCTGGTCAAGAAGCTATGGAACAGTATCTGACATACTTCTCTTCTGGTTCTGACGTTGACCTGTACATCTGCGATGCAGACTGGGTTCTGTCTTATGAAAACAACGATGAAAACTCTGCTCCGCTGGAAAGCGTTGGTATCACTGCTGATATGTACAGCGATGCTTACAGCTACACCGTAGCAATGGGTACCGATCAGAACGGCGTTCTGAAGGGTGCTTCTTGGCAGGCAGCAGCAGGTGGTTACTGCTACAGAACCGACCTGGCTGAACAGTACCTGGGTGTAACAACTCCGGAAGAAATGCAGGCTAAGGTAGCTGACTGGGATACATTCTGGGCAACTGCTAAGGAAGTATACGATGCATCTGGCAACAAGACTGCTATGGCTGATACCCTGGGCGGCGTTTGGAGAGCTTACTCCGCTGGTAACAGAAGCACTGCATGGGTTCAGGATGGTAAGATCACTGCTGACAACGCAAAGGCTTGCCTGGGCGACTTCATCAACATGGCTAAGACCAACTATGATGCTGGTTACATCGGCACTGTAGATCAGTGGACAGATGACTGGTATGCAATTGGTCAGGCTGACGGTGCAATGGCTGACGCTACCATGGGTTACTTCTTCCCGTCTTGGTCTCTGGCAGCTGGCGGTCAGCTGGAATCTGCTGAAGGCGGCGAAGGCGGTTCTACATATGGTAAGTATGCAATCACAGAAGGCCCGACCGGCTGGTTCTGGGGCGGTTCTTGGATCTGCGTAAGCCCGAACTGCGACAACGGTACCTTCGCTGGTCAGTTCATCAAGGCTATGACTGTTGATGACGCTACCATGAAGGAATATTGCGAAAGCCACAGCGACTTCGTTAACAACAAGTCTGTTATGAAGGAAGTTGTAGAAGGCGGCAAGAACAGCAACCCGCTGTTCAAGGATGGTCAGGATCAGTTCGCTGTTCTGTACGATTCTGCTGACGCAATCGACCTCGACGGTATCGCAACTCAGTATGACGGTACCATCAACACCAAGCTGCAGGATGCTGTAACTGCTTACTGCAAGGGTGATCTGGCAGACGAACAGGCTTGCTACGACGAATTCCTCGACACTGTAGCATCTGCTATCTCTGACATCACTGTTGAATAAGCTGAATAGCCAAATTTGACACGATCAAATATAATCGCCTACGGGATAGTTCTATCCCGTAGGCATATATTTGTCATTATCTCTTTACGATTATCTATTCTTACTATTTTACTTAATTTTTGAGAGGGTGTGTTTTATGGCATCAGCTGCACAAAGAAGAATTAAATCAATCAGCTACGCCAAGTATGGATATTTTTTCATTGCACCATTTTTCCTTGTATACGCTTTCTTTCAGATCTGGCCACTGATCAACACCTTTATCTTGAGTGTATACGGAAATGGTTCTGAAGGGGATACCTTCGTTGGTTTGCAGAATTTCCAGACATTGCTGTTCGGTGGCGATGACCGTTCCGCACGTCGGATTCATGCAGAATTTGTCCGTGACTTTGGAAACACTTTGATTCTTTGGGTTGGTAACTTCATCCCGCAGATTCTCCTGTCCCTGTTGCTTGCTGTTTGGTTCACAGATTCCAAGCTGCACATTCCGGGTCAGGGATTCTTTAAGGTTGTTATGTACCTGCCGAATATCATCACTGCTGTATCTGTTGCAGCGTTGTTCATGCGTTTCTTCTCCAACTCCAACATGTGTTTGGTAAACGGCTTGCTGACATCTGCCGGAAAAGATGCCTTCATGTTTGAAGACAGTGCGGCGTGGTCACGAGCAATCGTTATGTTTATTCAGACATGGTTGTGGTTTGGTAATACCATGATTATGATGATGTCTGGTATTTTGGGTATTAACCCGTCCCTGTTCGAAGCTGCTGCAATCGATGGTGCGACAAGTGGTCAGGTACTCCGCAAGGTAACCCTGCCGCTGCTGCGTCCGATGGTTGTTTACACCTTGATCACTTCCATGATCGGTGGTTTGCAGATGTTCGATATTCCGTTCTTGTTCCACACCAAGAAGGAAACCATCAACAAGTATCTGGAAACAGCTGCTGTATTCGTATATAAGAACTTCCGTACCAGTGAAGATAAGGTACAGTATGGTTATGCCGGTGCGGCTTCCATCATCCTCTTTATCATCACTGCAATACTGGGTATTATCGTATTCCGGATGAACCGGGATGCTGATGAAGCTCGGAAGAAGAAGGAACGGAAGGAACTCGTTAAGGCTTATAAGCGGGAACAGAAGCTGGCAAAGATGGGAGGCATGGACTAATGGAACAAGTTGGTGTAAAGGATAATTATAGACTGGTACAGAACTTAAAGTCCGCTGGATGCTTCATCGTTTGCATTCTGTTGACATTGGTTTGCTTAGTGCCGCTGTACTTGATGATTGTAAATGCTTGCCGTGGTCATAATGCCATCCTGCAGTCGCCGGTATCGCTGATTCCGGGCAGCAACTTTGTTGAAAACATGAAGAATATCACAACACAGTCTCCGCAATGGGATTTGTTGCGTGGTTATCGGAACAGCTTGATTATCGCAGCTGGTTCTACCATTCTGACAGTATTCTTCTCTGCAATGACTGCATACGGTTTGACCGTTTATCAGTTCAAGGTTCGTGATGGTGCTTACACGCTCATTCTTGCCGTTATGATGATCCCGATTCAGGTAACTTCTACCGGTTTCGTACAGTTCATGGTTGGTACACTGGGCTTGGCAGACTCCTTCATTCCGCTGATTGTTCCGGCAATTGCCGCTCCGGCAATCGTATTCTATATGCGTCAATATATGAAGTCCTCCTTCCCGTTGGACATCGTAGAAGCCGCTAGAATCGACGGATGCAGCGAATTCAGAACCTTTATTTCCATTGCAATTCCGATGATGAAGCCGGCAATTGCAGTACAGGCAATCTTTGCATTTGTACAGAACTGGAACAACTACTATACACAGAACATGATCTTGATCTCGAATGACAAGATGATCACCATGCCGATGATGGTACAGAAGGTACTGGGTCAGGATAAGAAGATCGACCTTGGCGCACAGTACGCAGCAGTTGCATTGTCTGTTATTCCGATTATCGTCATTTATGTTTGCTTGTCTCGGTTCATCGTTGGTGGCGTTGCCCTCGGCGGTGTAAAGGAATAATCAAACACTTCTATGTAGCACAACAAAAAGCACTGTGGATTTTCCGCAGTGCTTTTTCTTTTGTTTGGAAGCGTGTCTTCTGCATAAAAATAGGCAGCTGGGAAATATTTCCCGACTGCCTATTTTTTATGAGATTGCTTGTATGCTTTATGCTAAGTTGTGTTGTAATTTTGCAGCATGCAGCGTATTTTTCATCAGCATTGCGATGGTCATAGGGCCAACACCGCCCGGAACAGGTGTGATGTATCCAGCCTTTGGCTCTACCGAATCAAAGTCCACATCGCCACAGAGCTTTCCATCTTCCATGCGGTTGATGCCAACATCAATGACAATTGCTCCTTCTTTCACCATGTCCGCAGTGACAAACTTCGGCTTGCCGATGGCAACTACCAGAATATCTGCACTGGCTGCCAGTTCTTTCAGATTCTTCGTGCGAGAATGGCAGATGGTAACCGTTCCATTCTTTTGCAGCAGCAGCATTGCCATTGGTTTTCCAACGATGTTGCTTCTGCCGATGACAACGCATTGCTTACCGCTGATGTCAACGTCTGTGCTTGCAATCAGTTCCATGATACCAGCAGGCGTACACGGCAGGAAATCATAGTCGCCAATCATAATCTTTCCGACATTCACCGGATGGAATGCATCAACATCTTTCAGCGGAGAAATGGCATGAATAACAGCCTGTTCATCAATATGTTCCGGCAACGGCAACTGCACCAGAATGCCATTGACCTTGTTATCTTTGTTCAAAACACCAATCAAATCCAGCAACTGTTCTTGCGTTGCATTTTCATTCATGCGGTATTCGTACGGATGAAATCCGACTTCCTCGCAGGCACGCTGCTTGTTACGAACATAAACTTGAGATGCAGGGTCATTGCCAACCAGAATAACTGCCAGTCCCGGCACGATGCCATGATTTTCCCGCAGTTCTTCGGTTTCTTTTTTGACCTCGTTTCGTACCTTTACCGATACGATTTTTCCACTAATCAATTTCGCCATGATGAAACGTCCTCCTATCCTCTCTCATTCATCATTTATCGTTTTCTTCTGGAGCATCTGTTTTTGCTTCGGAAGTTTCTTCCGGCTCAGAGGTTTCGTCCTCTGGTTCTTTTGCAGAATCCAACGCCACCGAGGCAGCAGCTTTTTTGCCGGATGCTTCTCGTTTGGCATCCAGTTCCGCCATCATCTGTTTGCAGGCTTCTGTGTTGCAGTAAAGCTGATAGTCCGAGCCCATCCGGCGAACCCGTCCGCCGATTACCAGCAGCAGAATCACAGACACTACCACGCAAATTCCAGCAATCAGCTGTGAAATTCGCATGTTTCCAATCGCCAAACTATCTACTCGCAGCCCCTCAATGAAGAACCGCCCTAAACCATACCAACCAATGTACATGATAAAAATTTGCCCGTCAAACTTCCGGAATTTTTTTCCGCAGATGGCAAGTACAACAAACCCCAGCAAGCACCAGAACGATTCATATAAGAAACATGGATGTACTGGCGTTGCAGCATCCATAGTCTTTCCGAAATTCTGATAAAAGTTGGTTGTCGGATAGATGTTGGTAATCCAATTCTGAATCGTTCCGCCAGTCATGCCGAAAATCGAGTTTGTGTTGCAGCCGAATGCTTCTTGATTGAAGAAGTTTCCCCAACGTCCGATTCCTTGCCCCAGCAGAAAACCAGCTCCACAGAGGTCTAACAGCGGCAGCAGCCGTACTTTTCGGATTTTTGCAATGATACATCCAACGACTAACGCCCCAATCAGTCCACCATAGATGGCAAGCCCACCTTGTCGCAGGTTGAAAATTCGTTTCCAGTCGCCAGCGTAGTTGTCCCATTCTAAAATGACATAATAGGCTCTTGCTCCAACAATCGCCCCGATGATGCCACCGATGATGGCATCAATGGCACGGTCAGGGTGAATGCCGTAGGAACGCATATTGTGAAACGCATAAATCATTGCAAGCAGCAGACCGCAGGTAATCAGCAAGCCGTACCACTGGATATCAATTCCAAAAATTTGAAAGGCGGTGCTGTCAACGTGTAGGTCAATTCCGAGATGGGGGAATTGAATTTCGTTTTGCTCTAACATCGTTTTGATTCGGGATTCCGGAGCGGAATCCCGCTCCTTTCTGTTTAATCCTGATTCTTCATAATGGAAAGTGTTGCCTGCTGTGGCAGCAGTTCTTCCCGCAACCAACGGTTTGCATCTTCAATCGTCAGGCTGGAAAGCATCGTGACGGTATCAAACGGTGCAATGCCGCTCATAGCAGAGTTGATCATCAGGTTGGCAACAGCTTCTACATTGTTGAACTTCATAATCAGGCTGCCATAGGCATTCTTTCGGCTGTTTTCAAAGAGGGTTTCGTCTAAGCCGTTCTTTGCAGCTTCTTCAACTGCTGCAAAAATCCGTTCCCGTACAGCGTATGGGTCTTTGGATTCACCTTCCAGCATCGGAACAAAGAAATCATCGCCGTTGAAAATTTCAGTCGAGAAGGTTTCATTGATTAAACCATCTTTCAACATACCCTGATACAGCGGGGATGTGACGTGTGTTAAAACTTTCAGAGCAAGCGTTGCCAGCAGTTCCTTCTTGAGATTTTCCAGACCAGATGCCGGCTTGCACTTATAGCCCAATACAAACATGGTTGTGCCAATCGGTGCAGTTTCTACAGTTTCTGCCCGTACAATCTCCATCGGTTCTTCCGGGAAGATGCATTCCAGCTGCATATCTTCGCACGGCTTCAGCAACTTGTCTGCCAATGCAACTACTTCATCTACCTTGCAGTTTCCGGCAACCGATAACACCATGTTGTGCAGGTTGTAGAAGGTGTGATAGCAGCGGTACAGCAGTTCCGGCGTAATCTGAGCAATGCTTTCAATCGTTCCGGCAATGTCGATTTTTACCGGATGGTGGTGGAATAAGCCTTGCAGAGTGTTGAAGAAAATCCGCCAGCCTGGGTCATCGTTGCACATCTGAATTTCCTGTCCAATGATGCCTTGTTCTTTTTGAACACTCTCCTTGGTGAAGTAAGGGGACTGCACGAAAGAGAGCAGGATTTCGAGCGATTCCTGATAGTGGGAAGAGCAGCTGAACAGGTAGCAAGTCTTGTCGAACGAAGTGAAAGCGTTGGCATTTGCCCCCGTCTTTGCGTAGAGGTCGAATACATCGCAGTCTTCATTTTCAAACAGCTTGTGTTCCAGATAGTGAGCGATGCCCTCCGGCACACAGCAGAAATCTGTTTCCTGCTTGGTCTTGAACTGGGTGTTGATTGAACCATATTTTGTACCAAACAGGGCTTCTGTGGTGCTGAATCCCTCCATTTCGCTGACGTAAATAGAAAGACCACTCTTGTGCTGAATGTGGGTGTACTGTTCGCCAATCTGCGAGCAGGAAATGCGTTCAATTTTTGTTTCTGCCATGATGTTACGCCTCCTCTTTCTTGGTATCCATGATATAGACGGTATCCAATTTCAGGGTACGGGCAGCCTTGGTGATGTCTTCCTTGGTGATGGCAAGATACTGTTTCAGAGAATCTTCCGGCGTGTGGTAGTTGTTCCAGTAGTAGCAACCCTGATACCAGTTGATATGCGAGCCTGGCGTATCTCCGATACCATTTAAGGTGTTGTAGATGCTCATTCTTGCGGATTCCAGTTCTGCATCTGAAATATCCCCGTTCTGAATGGCAGTCAGCTGTTCCAGAATGGCAGTCTTTGCCTTTTCCAGATTGTCATGTTCCACACCGCTGCTGATGATCATCGCTTGTTTTGGTGTAGAATAAGAACTGGAGCAGTAGTAGCAGAGGCTCATTTTTTCCCGAACGTTGGCGAACAGCTTCGAGGACGGCAACGCCCCCAGAATATAGCTGACCATCTGCATCACATAGCGGTTGTCACAGTCTGATTTCAGAACCAGTACCATTTTTGCCTGATTGACCGGAAGCGGTTCTACAACGGTAACAGGTTCTGCCTTTGCCGGGCTAGGAACGTGGAACGTGTAAGAAGGCACATTCGGGCGGTCAATCGGTGTCAGAGCTGCTTTCAGCTTTTCTAACAGCATTGGCTGAGATTCTGCACCAACAAAATAGATTTCAGCCGGAGCAGTATGCAGCACTTCCCGATATGCAGCAAGTGTGTTCTGCGGTGTCAATGCTAAGACATCTTCCTTTTTGCCATAGCAGGAGAGGGCAGCTGGTTCATTCTGGAATGCCGTTTCCAATGCCTGTGCAGTGGCATAAGCACGCTTTTCATTGATTTCTGCTTCGATGGTGTCCAGCAAGTCTTTCTGCTTGGTCTGAAATTCAAATTCTGTGAAGCCATCTGCTACACAGTTCGGCTGAAGCAGGCAGGTCAACAGCAAGTCTGTCATTTCCTGCAAAAGCGGTTCTTGATGCAGAGCATAGCGGTCAGCAATGGTGCGAACCGTAATCCCGCACGTCTGAAAGTCACCGAACTTGGTAACGCCAGATGTGAGCGAGATGCCATAGAGCGTATCCAGCTTTTTCGCCAGTTCTTCCATAGACGGATAAACAGCGTTGCTGGTGGTCAGCAGCGAGAAGGCAAGGGCATTCTTTGCAGCCGATTCCTTTTCCAGTGGATGAAAGAATTGAATGCGGAGGGTATTGGTTTTCAGTTTTGGGTCAAGAATTTCCGAATAACCGATGGAATCGGTCAGGGAAATCCGGTTATAAGAAACAGGCATAATGTCATCCTTTCTGAAATGATGTGAAGCCGAAAAATCGGCATCCACTCCTATTATACCATATCCTGTTTGCAATTACCAGAGAAAATTAAAAATTTCCGCAGAAATTGCAGAGCAATTGAAATTGGAAAAACCTGTTTTCCACCATGGTTTCGGTCTTTTTTACGCAGGCGTCATGAAAATATCATATTATCCACTTGAAATTCCAGAGGCGTTGTGATACAATAATACGAATGTGACAAAAAAGAATAGAAAGGAGTATGGTTATGTGGTTTCAGAATTTTTACGACACATTCTATAAATGTTTCATAAAAGAAGACCGGTATCAATTGTTGCTGGACGGCATCGGTGTAACCGTAAAAGTTTCTCTGCTGGCAGTGGTATTCGGCTTGCTGATTGGCTTTCTGATTGCCCTGTGTAATCTTTCCAACAAAAAGGGCATCCGACTGATTGGAAAGGTTTATACCGACATCATTCGAGGAACGCCAACCGTTACACAGCTGATGATTATTTACTTTGTCATCTTTGCTTCCGTGCACTGGCCAAAGTGGGTAATTGCTGCAATTGCATTCGGGATCAATTCTGGTGCATATGTTTCCGAAATCATTCGGGCAGGAATCCTCTCTGTGGACAAGGGACAGACAGAAGCAGGTCGTTCGCTGGGCTTAAACGGCAGACAAACCATGATTCGGATTGTCGTTCCGCAGGCTGCAAAGAATATTTTCCCAGCACTCTGCAACGAATTTATCACCTTGATCAAGGAAACGGCGATTGTTGGTTATGTTGGCTTGGTAGACATTCAGAAAGCCGGCGACTTCATCAAGACCTCTACGTATGAAGCCTTTATGCCGCTGATTGGAACAGCAATCATTTATTTTGTGATTATCAAGCTGCTGACGCTGGCACTGGGCAGACTCGAAAAGCGGCTTAGAAAATCAGAAGTTCGATAAGGAGGGGGCAACAACTGTGATTCATGTAGAAAATTTGCACAAGTACTTTGGAGATTTAAAAGTTCTGAAGGGCATTACTGAGAATATTCAGGAGGGCGAAGTGGTTGCAGTCATTGGCCCATCCGGTTCGGGAAAAAGCACCTTTTTGCGCTGCCTGAATTTGTTGGAAACACCAACAGAAGGAAAAATTTTTGTCGATGACGAACAAATCAACGCCCCGAAAGTGGATGTCAACCGCATTCGGCAGAAAATGGGCATGGTGTTCCAGCAGTTTAATTTGTTTCCGCATCTGACAGTCATGGAGAATCTGACGTTAGCACCGGTTCTGTTGAAAAAGATGACCAAGGAACAGGCTGTGAAAAAAGGCAAAGAACTGTTGAAACGGGTTGGTCTGGCAGAAAAGGCAGAATCCTATCCGAATCAGCTTTCCGGCGGTCAGAAGCAGCGAATTGCGATTGCAAGAGCACTGGAAATGAATCCGGAAATCATGCTGTTTGATGAACCAACTTCCGCCCTTGATCCGGAAATGGTCGGCGAAGTATTGGATGTTATGAAAGACCTTGCAAGATCCGGCATGACGATGGTGGTAGTTACACACGAAATGGGCTTTGCAAGAGAAGTGGCAACTCGGGTTCTGTTCATGGATCAGGGGATTGTCATGGAGAGTGGAAAGCCGGAGGATGTATTCGGCAACCCACAGAACGAAAGAACCAAGCAATTTTTGAGCAAGGTTCTTTAAATAGGAAAAAGGAGATTGAAAATCATGAAGAAGTTTACAAAAGTAGTATCGCTGATGTTGGCAGCCATTTTGATGATGGCACTCTGCACCGCTTGCGGCGGCGACAGCAAAAAGGATGATAGCACGATTACATTTGGTACAAACGCAGAATTTCCGCCGTTTGAATATGTAACCGCAAAAGGTGTCATCGGAGAATTTGACGGCATTGATATGGCAATTGCAAAGCAGATTGGCGAAGATAACGGCATGGAAGCAAAGATTGAAAACATGGAATTTGATTCCCTGCTGCTAGCACTGGAAAATGGTCAGGTCGATGCGGTTATTGCTGGTATGACCATCACCGATGAAAAGAAAGATGCAGTTGATTTCTCAAAACCGTATTACACCGCAAAGCAGGTTATGATCGTCAAGGAAGATTCTGACATCCAGAAGGCTTCTGATATGGCAGATAAGAAGATTGTTGTTTTGCAGGGCTTTACCGGTGAAACTTGCGTCAATGAAATGGGCTATAAGTACGAATCGTTCAAGAAGGGTACAGAAGCCATCATGGAATTGGTCAATGGCAAGTGTGACGTGGTTGTTATCGACTCTGCAACCGCTGAAAAGTATGTCAAGGACAATGAAGGTCTGAAAATCGTAGAAGACAACGATGCATTTGAAGCTGAAGAATACGGCATTGCGGTCAAGAAGGGCAATACCGAACTGCTGGATAAAATCAATAAGTCTTTGGATAAGATGATGGAAGATGGAACGATTTCTGAACTTTCCGCAAAGTATGCAGAAAGCAGCGATGCAGAATAACATCATGTTGTAAAAAACAGAAGATAGCAAAGGCTGGCAGAGAAAAGCGTGGTTCTGTCAGCCTTTTTCTGTTGACAGAACCACAGAAAAACGGTATAATAAAAGAAAAATAAGTGCTTACAACAGTGCAGAAAAGAGAGAGAACATGAAAACAATTACCGTACACGCTAGTCATACTTATCCAATCTATGTGCAGCACGGATTGCTTGCAGAATGCGGAACATATATTCGAACCGCAACCAAAGCAGCAGCTCTTGCTGTCATTACCGATGATACCGTAGAAAGCCTTTATGGAGCGGCAGTTGTTTCTGCTCTCCGGAACGCCGGATTTCGGGTGGAAACCTTTGTATTCCCACACGGCGAAGCCTCGAAGTGTGCGGAAACCTTGCTGCAAGTCTATGATTTCCTGTGTGAAAAGCAGTTTACCCGTACAGATGCCATTGTTGCTTTAGGCGGCGGCGTTGTCGGCGACCTTGCCGGTTTTGCAGCAGCGACCTATCTCCGTGGTATGGACTTCATTCAGATCCCAACCACATTGCTGGCACAGGTGGATTCCTCTGTGGGCGGAAAGACTGCCATTGACCTGAAAGGCGGAAAGAATCTGGTTGGTGCATTTAAGCAGCCAGTTTGTGTGCTGTGTGACCCAGATACCCTGCGGACATTGCCGAATGCGACATTCTCCGATGGAATGGGAGAAGTTGTGAAATACGGCATGATTCGGGATGCAAAACTGTTTGAACTGCTGGCAGCACACAATCAGGAAACGATTTTCTCCGTTTTGGAAGATGTGATTTGCACCTGCATTTCGATTAAACGGGACGTTGTAGAGGCAGATGAATTTGACACTGGCGAACGGATGATTTTAAACTACGGACATACCCTTGGCCATGCCATTGAGGGCTATTATCATTATGAAACCTATTCTCACGGCAGTGCGGTTGCCATTGGAATGTGCCTGATTGCAGAAAAGACTTGCACACCGGAACAGACTGCTGCTCTGAAAGCGTGCTTGCAGGCATATCATTTGCCGACCTCTGTTCCTGTTCCAATTTCAGATTTGCTGCCGTTCTGCGGTGTCGATAAAAAGCGGGCAGGCAACCAGCTGCGGTATATTGTCTGCGAAACACCGGGCAAGGCAGAAATTCGGACTGCCTCTATTTCAGAGTTCGCTGCATGGATGGAGGAACAGGCATGAATATTCAAGTAGAACCACGCACTTTGAGTGGAACGGTTTCCATTCCAGCATCCAAAAGCATGACACACCGCATGTTGATTTGTGCTGCTTTGGCAGAGGGAACATCTGTGATTGAACATGTCAGCTTCTCCAAGGATATTACAGCGACGATGGAAGCCCTCTCTGCTTTGGGTGCAGACTTTGAAACGAATGGAAGTACGATTACCGTAACAGGAATCAATCAGGTTGCCACAACACAGACAGCAGAAATGAACTGCTGCGAGAGCGGTTCAACCTTGCGGTTTTTGATTCCAGTTGCAGCCGCTCTGGGCGTTCATGCAACATTCCACGGACAAGGCAGACTGCCGCAGCGTCCAATTACTGCCTATGTACGGGAACTTTCCAAGAATGGCATTACTTTTGATTATCAGAACACCATGCCGTTCACGATTCACGGACAGCTGCAAAGCGGAACGTATTATTTAGAGGGCGATGTTTCCTCGCAGTATATCACGGGTCTGCTGTTTGCATTGCCGCTGTTGAAAGGGGATTCAGAAATCATCATGCTTTCTCCGTTGCAGTCGAAACCCTATGTGGATATGACGATTGTATGTATGCAGCAGTTTGGATTTGTGGTAACAGAAACGGAGCAGGGTTATTTTGTTCCAGGCGGACAGCATGCCCACGCTTGCAGTGGAACAGTGGAGGGTGATTATTCGCAGGCTGCTTTTTTTGCAGTGGCGAATGCCATCGGCAACCAGATTACAATGACCAACTTAAATCCGGATAGCGTGCAGGGTGATAAAATCATCATTGAAATTGCAGAAAAAATGTGTTATAATAGAAATAATCACAAGCCGGCGTGCTTTACATTGGATGCAGCAGATATTCCGGATTTAGTGCCAATTCTGGCGGTTTTGGCAACATTCGGAACGCATCCGTCTGAAATTCACGGAGCAGCCCGTCTGAAAATCAAAGAAAGTGACCGCTTGCAGGCAACCGCAGATTTATTGAATCGGCTGGGCGGACAAGTTACGATTTTAGAGGATGGCTTACGCATTCAGCCAGTAGAACGGCTGCACGGCGGAAAAGTTGACAGTTACGGCGACCACCGCATTGCAATGTGTGCTGCAATTGCAGCAACACGCTGCACCGCTCCGGTGGTGATTCAAGGTGGAGAATGTATTGAAAAATCTTATCCGCAGTTTTACGAAGATTATAATCGATTAGGAGGAAATGCCCATGTCATCGTTTTGGAATAACCGGATTTCCATTTCTATTTTTGGAGAGTCGCACGGCCCGTCAATCGGCGTGGTAATCGACAACTTACCGCCGGGAGAATATATTGATATGGAAAAGGTGCTGCAATTTATGGCAAGACGTGCACCGAAAAAGGACGGTACGACTACTCCAAGAAGTGAAAAGGATCTGCCACAGGTGCAGTCCGGTATGTTGAACAATCGGACAACGGGCGTTCCACTTTGTGCCATCATTCAGAATACGGATACCCGTTCAAAAGATTACAGCAACCTCGAACGGCTGCCTCGTCCGGGTCATGCCGATTATACCGGAGCAATGCGGTATCGTGGTTTTCAGGATGTTCGGGGCGGCGGCCATTTCTCCGGCAGACTGACCGCACCGCTGTGCTTTGCAGGGGCAATCTGTGGGCAGATTCTGGAACGGCGTGGCATTTATACCGGTGCTCATATTGCAGCCATTCACGGTGTAGAAGATGATGCATTTTCAGAAACAGACGTTTCCAGAGCCGATATTTTGGCAGTGCGGGAAAAGCCATTTGCAGTCATCAACGATGCACAAGGCGAAATCATGCAGGAGGACATCCGCAACGCTGGCAAGGGCGGTGAATCGTTGGGTGGTCTGATTGAATGTGCGGTTGTCAATATGCCGGCTGGCGTTGGTTCACCGATGTTTCAGGGACTGGAAAACACCATTGCACAGCTGATTTTCGGCATTCCAGCTGTAAAGGGCTTGGAATTTGGTGCTGGTTTTCAGGTTGCAGAGATGGTGGGCAGCCAGAACAATGACCCATTCTATATGGATGAAAACGGGCATGTTAAGACAAAGACCAACCACCATGGCGGAATTTTAGGCGGAATTTCTTCCGGAATGCCGATTATTCTGCGAGTTGCCATCAAGCCGACTGCTTCGATTGCAAAGCCGCAGGAAACCGTTGATTTCCGGGCAGGCACAAATGAAATCTTACAGATTCACGGCAGACATGACCCGTGTATTGTACCGAGAGCCGTGCCGTGCGTAGAGGCAGCCGTCAATCTTGCATTGCTGTCCCATATGATGGATTATCCGCACTTTTAAAAACCGCATGGATTGGAGGGAATCGAGATGCAGGACGAAAACTTAATGAAAATGTCGCAGATTGCAACACCGCCACTCATGGACACCCATATGGCGAACATTCTGATTTGCTGTCTATTAGACCACTTAAAGAAACCCGTTACCCCGACACAGCTTTATGAGATTGCTGTAGAAACGGAAATCATCAACTATTTTTTCTATCAGGAATCCATTACTTACCTGCAAAAAAATGGTTCTCTCCAACTAAAGCAGGACGAAAACGGACAAGACTGGTATTCCCTGACGAAAGTTGGAGAAGAATGTGCCAAGGAACTGAAAGAATACGTTGCAAAGCCGTATCGGGATAAAATTATCAGCGAGGCAAAGCAATATTTCATTCGGGAAAAACGGCGGGAGGAAGTCAAAATCTCCTATTTGCCATTGAAAAAGGGTTATCATGTACAGGTGCGGTATTTGGATTTACAGAGCGACTTAATGGACTTGAAACTCTATGCACCGGACATGAAGCAGGCGAAATATCTGGGCACGCAGATTATGCGAAACCCAGCGAATTTTTACGGAAAAGTGTTGGAAGCCGTTTTTTCCAACAAGGAAGAAGTGAAAAAACAGCCGCCGCAGCCACCGAAAAAGAAAAAATGACCTGCCTTTTGTGGAAAAGCAGGTTCAGAGAGAAGATAGAAACCGCCCTGCCGAATTCGATTAGTGGAATTCGGCAGGGCGGTTTTGGTTGTCGTTGCAATGTGATTTATACGAAAATGGTCTTTTGTGCAGCTGATACAATGATGTCTGCACAGAGCGGGATGCCCAGTGCACCACTGTTCAGGCAGAGTGTGTAGTTTTCCTTGTCATACCAGTTTCCGCCGGTGTTAATGCTGTAGAAAGTTTCTCTCCGCCGGTCAGACTTCCGCAGGGTTGCTTCTGCTCGTCTTGGGTCAACGGAGTATTCTGAAACTGCCCGATTTACACGGGATTCCTGGTCAGCATAGACGAAGGCACTCATCATATGTTCCATATCCCGCAGAATGTAGCTGGCACAACGACCAACGATGACACAGTCACTCTTTTCCGCCAGTTCCTTGATGATGTTGGTTTCAATGATATAAACCTTATCCGACAATGGCAGATTTTCCTGAATCGAACGGGTTGGATTCGAGGAAAGCATCAGCGTATACAAAAAGCTCTTTGGTGCAGCTTCTTCTGCACTTGCCAGATAATCCACCGATACGCCGCAGCGTTCTGACGCCATCTCTAAAATTTCACGGTTGTAGAATGGAATCCCGAGTTGTTTTGCAACCAGTTCGCCAACTTCTCGACCGCCGCTTGCATATTCTCTTTCAATTGTAATAATTCGATTGCTCATTGTTCAATGGCCTCCTTCTGCCGTTTTTTCTATTTTCTTATTATACCATATTTCTCACGAAATTGCTGATATTATTTGAAAGTTTTCCAAAAAATCTACGTTTTTCACAACAATCCGCAAACTTTTTTGTGAACATTTCTAATTATGCTTGCAGTGCCTGCATCATCGCATCAATGATAGACGGTGCATACCAAGTCAAATCTTTCCGGTTCAGCAAGCCAAATTCGCTTTCTGTGCCGTTGTCCCAGACAAAGCAAGTAATGCCGTGTGCTTTGGCACTCTTTACATAATATGCGTAATATTGTGCCCGTATGCTGGTGTTGTTTTTGTTGACTGCACCGAATTCATCCAGCAGGACTGGAACGCCCTTGCTGATGAAAGTGTCTTCCAGATACTGAAAATTGGTGTCCAGTTCCTGCTTGTCGGCATCACTGCCCCAGTCGGAACGGGTATCATCTGTTCCGCAGAAATCCCATGGAGCATAGCTGTGAATGGAAACGGCAATGTGTGTATCCTCCGGAATCTTGACAGCACTGACAGCTTCTTTGGTGATGGACTGTGCGTGAGAACTGATAATCAGGGTTCGGTCTGCATTCAAGCCGCCTGTTGCCCGAACCGTATCTACAAATGCCTGATAAAGCTGATTGATGACATCTCGTTCTTCTGGTGTGCCGCCGCTCCATTCCGTTGCAGAGCCAATGACACGAGGTTCATTCATGCCCTCAAATACAAGATGGTGGTCGTAGTCGCCGAACCGTTCGCAGAGTTGTTTCCAGATGGCAGTGAGTTTTTCCGTAACAGCAGCCTGTTCGCTGTAAGTTGGATGCAGCCACAAAGCATCATCGTGATGGACATTCAGAATAACATATAAATTATCATCTATTGCATAATCGACAATTTCCTGCACTCGATTCAGGTAATCCGCATCAATGGTGTTATCAGCGGAGAGATGTTCGCCCCAGGTGACCGGAATCCGAACAGCATTGAATCCAGCATCTTTTACGGTGTCAATCATTGCCTTTGTGGTTTTCGGGTTGCCCCAGCCGATTTCGTTGTCGCTGGAACTGGTGTCGTAGCTGTCCAGCGTGTTACCGAGATTCCAGCCAACTTTCATATCTGCCACAATTTCCGAGGAACTCATTTGGTTGACTTCTTCGGAGGAAACCGCAGCAGCCCCTTCATTTTTGACAGCTGTTTGTGCTTCTTCCTTCTTTTTGGTGTCAGATTTTTTCACTGTTCCAGTGGCGTTGCTGTATCGAACAGAAACTTTGTCCAGTGTAACGGTTGCCTGGTCGCTCCACCAGTAGCCCAGCATCAAATCACCTGTTGGGTCGATGTAATCCTGAATGGATTCCGGAACGATCCACGTCAGGGAAACAGAGGAATCCTGCGTAAAGGTGACAATATTTCCGGTCTGATACCAGTTTTTATCGGTTTCCGCATCGCATCCGCTTGTCAGCGAAACACCAAATGCACCCGTGAATTTTCCCAGCGAACCGCTGCTGCTGATGTCAAAGGTGACAGTCTGTAAGCGGTCGTCCTTGTCGATGAAGTCAGAGAGCGGCAGTTTTACTTGCTTGTCGGTGTCGCTGCTGTAGTCCAGTGTAGCAGCTGGGCTGCTTTCTGAAGTACCATCCACAGGAACTTCTGCGGTACGAGTATAGGTGCAGACAATGCTGCTCAGCTTCAGCTGCTGCAAATCGCTCCACCAGTAACCAATGAGGACATCGCCGCTTGCGTCAACATCTGCTGCAACATCTGTTGGAACATTCCAAGTGATTTCTGCATAAGCACCGTTGACATTCTGTTCAAAGTCATCGGACTGATACCAGTTTTTATCGGTTGCTGTGGCACTATCTGCCTTGACAGAGATCCCGCATCCGCCTTTATATGTGCCCATGTTGGAAACACCATCCGGAGCGTAGAAGATAAAAGTAAAGGATTGAATGACATCGCCATCCTGTACGAAGTTCTCCAGTTTTGCTTTATAGGTGTTGTCCGCATCACGGTCTAACAGGACATTTAAATCGTCTAGTTCTGCACCCAGCGTGCTGGAAACGGTTTCTGTCGGGCTGATGTGGGTCGTGGTTGTTTCCGTTGCTTCGGTTGTTTCCGGAGCAGTGGTTTCTGCACCTGCATTTGCTGTTGTTTCTTCCTCTGTTGCTGCTGTGGTCGTGTGTGCAGCAGAGGAAGCAGAACTGCTGGATTCCTGTTTGTCGCTGCATCCTACCAGTGCGGTCATGGTCAGCAGACCAGCCAACAAAACAGAGAGCATGGATTTTCCGGGTCGTAGGTTCATGATTTGACATCCTTTCCTGTTGGAGAAATTCCGGTGATGGGCAGTTATTTGGATTCTGCTGAATCTACCGGAGCTTCTCGATTTTTGAATACGAACAATTTGCTGAATGCGTAGTTTACCACCAAAATAATCACCTGTGCGGCGATGGTAACCAGATATTTATTCCAGCCCAGAATGCTGATCCCCAACAAGCTAATGCCCCAGTCCAAGAAAAGGGAAGCCCCTCTTGCGGAGTAGAACGAGATGAATTCTGTCCAGAAAGCTTTTTTGGTGTGGGTTTCACTCTGGAATACATATTTCTTATTGGTGAAAAATGCAAACGTCACTGCACAAATCCAAGAGAACACCGTGCAGAACGTAACGGAAAGCTTGCCCTCGCCCAGAAAATACATGGGGACAAGTTTGGTAATCATGGAAACTAAAGTTGTCAAAGCCCCATAGAAGCAATACAGCAGGCCCTTCTCATATTTAAAATAGATATTTTGAAGGGGTTTTGGCAGATGCTTGACCACCCATAAAATCAATTGATTCATAAAATCACGCACACCTTCCTAAAAAATTTTTATTTTTCTTGAATTTAACTTGCCAATTTCCAAAAAATATGGTACGATAATGTCATACATTTTATCAAAAACATGGAGGAACTTGAATGATTGTCATCATTATCATCTGTATTGTGCTTTCTGCGTTGTTTTCCAGTTCGGAAACAGCGTTTGCAAGTGTCAACAAAATTCGCCTGAAATCTATGGCAGACCAAGGAGATAAACGGGCATTGAAAGCCCTGCATATTGCCGAACACTATGAAGATTCCCTGACGGCTATTTTGGTCGGGAACAACATTGTAAACATTGGAGCATCTTCTCTGGCGACGGTTGTCTTTACCCAGTGGGTCGGCAGTGCTGGCCCAGCAGTTTCCACCGTTGCAATGACGATTCTGGTTTTGATATTCGGGGAAGTGCTCCCGAAATCCTATGCAAAATCTCATGCAGAAAAAATGGCGTTGTCTGTGGCATCTGCACTTTCTGCATTTACCGTTGTTATGACCCCGTTCGTGAAGATTTTCGATGTATTATCTCGGGCATTGAAGCCGAAAACAGAAGCTCCCAGCGTGACCGAAGACGAATTGAAGTACATCATTGATGAAATCGAAGAAGAGGGTGTCTTGGAAGAGCAGGAAAGCGATTTGGTCTTGTCTGCATTGCAGTTTGATGAAACTACCGTCAACGACATTTTGATTCCAAGAGTGAAAATTGTTGGCGTTTCCAGCGAAGCGACCACCGATGAAATCTGTGAAATGTTCCTGCACAGCCATTTTTCCCGATTCCCAGTCTATGAAAAGAGCATGGATAACATCATTGGCATGATTACCAGTCGGGACTTTTTCCGGTTGGAGCATGGTATGTTCCATTCTGTTTCTGAAATTTTGCAGGATGTCATTTATATTCCGGCAACAAAAGCCATCAGCGACAGCCTGAAAGAAATGCAGCGTTCCAAGACGCATATGGCAGTGGTTGTTGACCAATACGGCGGAACAAAGGGCATTGTGACCCTTGAAGACATCATTGAAGAACTGGTTGGGGACATTTACGATGAAAGCGATGAAATCGTTCATGAATTTGTCCGTACCGCTCCGCATTGCTATACGATTGTAGGAACATTCAGCATCAGCGATATGCGGGATGCATTGGACGAAGAAGATATTCCGTCCCAGATGCCAGAGGCAGCGTCAACCTCCGTCGGCGGATGGGTCACAGAACTGTTGGGGCATATTCCAGAAGTAGGGGAAACAGTTCAGGTTGGAACATTTCAGTTTCAGGTTCTGGAAACCGACAACCAATCTGTTACAAAAATCGCCTTGCAGGTATCTCCGGAACAAAAAGAAGAACCGAAAGTATAACCATCTCTTCTGTGTATGGGGAAAGCAGACCGCCGTCTATTGGGACGAGGGTCTGCTTTTTTATTTTTTCTTGTACTTCAGCAAAATCAATGCTGTGAGCAGGGTTGCCACAATTGAAACGACAGTTGGAAACCACGTATGTTCCGCAAACGGCAAGTCCAGCGTATTCATCCCGTAAAAGCTAAATACCATCGTTGGGATTGCCAGAATGATGGTGACAATGGTCAATTGCCACATTACGATGTTGACATTGTTAGAGATGACCGAACTGCACGCATCCACCATGTTGGCAAGAATGCTGGAATAAATGCTTGCCATTTCTTCCGCCTGTTTCAACTCAATCAGAACATCTTCCAATAAGTCTTGGTCGTCCTCATAGAGTTTCATCAGTTTCCCACGCAGAATTTTATTCATGGTTGCATCATTGGCTTTGAGAGAGGTGGAAAAATAGACCAGAGATTTTTCCAGCTCCATCATTTGCAGCAGCTGTTTGTTTTTGACTGCCTTTCGCAGTTCCCGTTCCAAGGTGTTGGAAGCCTTGTCGATTTGTTTCAGATAGACCAGATAGGTGGAAGTCAGCTGCATAATCAGCCGCAAGACGAATTGTGTCCGGAAACTGGTCTGAATATTCCGAAGCCGTCCGTCAATTAGGTCTTCAATCACCTTGTTGTTTCGCAGAGAAATCGTAAAAACCAACTGGTCTTTGATGATAATGCTCATTGGCATGGTGTAGAACACCAGCGTATCATTTTTTTCAATCTCTGAAACAGCGGTGTCAATGATAATCAGGGTCTGGGTGTCTTCTCGTTCCACACGGGAGGATTCTTCTTCATCGAGTGCGGACTTGATGAAGTCGCTATCCAGACCAAATTCTTCAATCAGCATTTTTCGTTCCTGTGCTGTTGGGTCAACGACAGAAACCCAGCTGCCAGGCTCTGGCGTACTGCATTCTACCAGATGATTTTGCACGGTTTTATAGTAAGAAATCAAAACGATTCCGCCTTTCCGCAAAGGCAGAACCGTTGAAAAGATGCGGCTTCTCCTTTGCAATCTTATTTTTGATCTTGCATCCATCGTCGGGGATAAGGATCCGCTCGCATCACTGATTCCTCCAAACTATTTTTGATTGGTGTTGACAACACCCTTTCTATTATAGCAAAGTTTTGCTCGAATAGCAAGGGTGGAATGTTACTTTTTACTTGATTTTTACCAAATGCCCAGAATGAAACGCATAAAAATATAGGAATTTTTACGCCATGCCGAGAAATTGCTCGAATAATGCCATCCATTCCCGTACCCAGTAAGTCGGGATGAGAATGCGTCTGGTTTTCCCGCTGACCGACCAGCTTTCCAGCCCCAGTTCTGTCGCCATGCGGTGGGCACGGTATTGGTGAAAGCCATCCGTGAGAATGGTAATCCGGTTGGGCAGCCCTTGTTGCTCCAGAATCTGCTTGCTGAACAACAAGTTTTCATGGGTATCGGTGGAACGGTCTTCCATGAGAATCCGGTCTGCTGCAATGCCGGCAGCGGTCAGGTAGGTTTTCATCGCCTGTGCTTCGGAGATGTCCTCGCCCGTTCCCTTTCCGCCGGAAACAATGCAGGAAACTTCCGGGTGTTGCTGTAAGTAGCCCTTTGCTGCCTCTAGTCGCCGCTGTAACATCAGACTGGGAACAGTCCCCTTGACTTTGCAGCCTAAAACAACCACAGTGCAGGGCGTTTGTGGGGGATTCTGATAATATTGCACCATCTTGACGGAACAGAATCCGGCGAATGCAATGCCAGCGGTCAGGAGCAGGGCAAGAATGCTCAACACGCACTTTCCGCAGAGGTTGCCCCAGATACGGGAAAGCAGCTGTCCGAAAGGACGGTGAAAGAGCGTCAGTAGAAAACAAATTGCTGAAACCGCCATGCCGAACAGATTTCCAGCGTTGAAAATCCGCAGAAAGAGCGGTGCAAAAAATACGAAGAACAAGCCAAGTTCCAACAGCAGCAGAACATCATAGAGCAGCGTCCGAATGGATAGGGTCATCATCAATCCCTCACTTTAAGATGTAGTTGGTAATGCCGTTTTGCAGCCCGAAACTACGGGAAGCAATCCGAGCGTGTTTGAAATCTTTTCGCACCAGTTTTTGCAGGGCTTGCCCACTGTGATAACCGTGAATCACTTCCACTTCTGTGACGGTTTTCGGGCAGTGTTCCAAGACTTGTTTCAGCTTTGCCCGTGCCTCTGCAACAGAAAGCCCGTGCAAGTCAATGGTGATAACATGACGGGGGCGAATATCAAAAGAAGTGGATGTTGGCATCGGCTTTGGTTTGGATGGGTAGCGTTTCACTCTGGATTCGCCTCCTTGACATCTGCCGCCAGCTGTTCCGCCTCTGCATAAGATTGCAGCTGATAACATCTTGCCCGAAAAGCAGCTGCTCCATGTAAACCGCTGATATACCAAGCAGCGTGTTTGCGAGCCTCTCGAATGGCAAGTTCCGGTGGCTTTCCATCGGCAAGTTGCAAAATCAGGCGGATATGATAGAGCATGGTGTCCATTTTTTCAGAGAGGGTCGGCTTTTGGTAAGGCGTTCCAGCCATTGCCGCTGCAATTTCAGAAAAAATAAACGGGTTTCCATAGCTGCCCCTGCCGACTAGCACCAAATCGCAGCCCGTCTGTTCATACATTTTCAAGCAGCTTTCTGCATCGGTCACATCCCCGTTTCCGAAAACAGGAATCGAAACCGATTCTTTCACCTGCCGAATGATTTCCCAGTCAGCTTTGCCGGAGTAAAGCTGTGCTTTGGTTCTGCCATGAACGGCAACTGCTGCCGCTCCAGCTTGTTCCATTTTTTTGGCGAAAGAAACCGCATTGCGGTCGTTATCATCCCAGCCAGCCCGGAACTTGACGGTAATGGGAACAGAGGAAATCGAAACCGCTGCCCGTACCAAATCCGCTGCGAGGTCTGGCTTTTGCATCAATGCCGAACCAGAGCCGGTTGTAATGACTTTATGAACCGGACAACCCATGTTAATATCAATCCAGTCCGGCTGATAGGGCAGGACAATTTGAACCGCTTTTGCCATGAAATCCGGTTCGCTGCCGAACAGCTGCAAGCCCATCGGGCGTTCTGCATCTGTAATCGTGCAGAACTGAGCAGTTTTCGGGTCACCGTAGCAAAGCCCTTTTGCAGAAATCATTTCGCTGACCACCAAGGCAGCTTGATGTTCCTTGCAGAGGATCCGGTAAGCCCGGTCGGCAACGCCAGCCATGGGGGCAAGTCCAGCAGTACGGGGCAGCGTCAAATTTCCCAATTTGATGGTTTGTTGCATGGAGTTCCTCCTTTTATTGTGGGGGTCGGGTCATCAGTACCGCACCTTCGTTCGGATTGGTATAATAGCGTTTTCGGAAACCAACCTGCCGATAGCCTAGCTTTTGATAGAGGGCGAGAGCAGCGGTGTTGTGTTCCCGTACTTCCAGCAGAAACGGACAGGTTGGAAATTGTGCGTGTGCCGTTTCCAGCAGCTGTTGAGCGATTCCCTGTCGCCGAAATTCCGGAGCAACAGCAATATCATCTACACTTTCTTCGTCGCCGAGTCGCTGTAAAATCAAGTAGCCTGCCAGCGTATCGCCTGCCATTGCAGCAAAGAGGGTGGTATCTGGCTGTGAAAAGGCAGCTTCAAACAGGGTAAGCGACCACGGGTCAGGAAAACAACGCTGTGCAAGGGCAGCCGCTGCGGGCAGCTGCTCCTGCGATAATGGGAGAATCTTAACCTTTTGCATCATACCAGCTTTTTCCCTTCTTTACTTCCACGGTCAGCGGAACGGCAAACTGCACAACGTGTTCCATTTCTTCTTTCAGAATCTGGGCAGCAAGGTCTGCCTGCTGTTCCGAAACTTCCACAATCAGTTCATCGTGTACCTGTAAAATCAGCTTTGCAGCTGGGCATTCTTCCTGCAACCGGTTGGAAACGTGAATCATAGCAATTTTAATGATGTCAGCAGCTGTTCCCTGAATGGGTGTATTCATGGCAATGCGTTTTCCGGATGCCTGAATCATCTTATTGGACTGCCGGAGTTCCGGAACAGGTCTTCTCCGCTTGAAATAAGTGCTGACATAGCCCAGTTCTTTGGCGTGTTCTACGATTTCCTCCATGAATGCTGCAACACGTGGGTAACGAGCAAGATAGTTTTTGATATACTGGTCTGCCTGTGCCACAGAAACGTGAATATCCTTGGAAAGCGAGAATGCACCAATGCCGTAAATAATGCCGAAGTTTACCGCTTTTGCAGCACTCCGCATGGAATCTGTGACCATTTCCGGCGGCAAATCAAAGACCTGTGCAGCGGTTGCTGTGTGAATATCTGCACCGTGTAAGAATGCCTCCTGCATAGCAGTGTCACCGCAGAGATTCGCCAAAATTCGCAATTCAATCTGGCTGTAATCGGCATCCAACAGGACATTGCCAGCACCAGCAACGAAGAATTTCCGCATATTGCTGCCGAGTTCTGTCCGAACCGGAATGTTTTGCATATTTGGTTCAATAGAAGAGATTCTACCAGTTCGGGTTTCTGTCTGCTTGAAACAAGTGTGGATTCTGCCATCTGCGGCAATTGTTTTCTTCAAGCCGTCAATGTACGTCGATTTCAGCTTGGAAACCTGCCGCCACTTCAAAACGTGGTCGACAATCGGGTATTCCCCTCGCAGGGATTCCAAAATTTCTGCATTGGTGGAGTAACCCGTCTTGGTCTTTTTGCCATGCGGCAATTTTTGTTCGCCGAAAAGCACATCTCCGAGTTGTTTTGGAGAGCCGATTTTGAAAGAATGTCCAGCTTCGTCATAGACCATTTGCTGTAATTCTTCCATTTGTTCGCTGAGGTATTCGCCGAATGTTTCCAGTCCGTCTACATCAACCAAAACACCAGCTTGTTCCATTTCTGCCAGAACACGGGTCAATTCCAGTTCCATTTGATACAAGTTGGTCATGTTCTGTTCCTGAATTTCCTGTTCCATCGCATCACAGAGTGCTGGCAGGGCAACCAATGCCGCCAAATCTTCCAGAGCTGTATCATAGAGAACGTGGTAGGTGACACTCAGACGGGCAACTGTATATTCAGAAGAAGCCGGGTTCAGCAGATAGGCAGCAATTTCACCATCTGCAACGAGATTGTTCAGGGCTGCTCCCTGTTGCATCATGTAGCGATAATGCGGCTTTGCACCAAAGGTTCGCTTTGGAATGACACTGCCCAAAAATGCAACAATCAAAGCTTTATCTGTGGTTTCATAGATGGTCTGTTCCTGTAGAACTTGCAGGCGATGTTCCGGAAGGTTCAGTTCATAGCAGAGCGTCGGCAGGTCGATTCTCCACTGTTGAAACAGGGCATCTGTCAGTGACTGTTGTTGAATGGCAATGGATGGCGTTATGGCACAGGAGAGCGGCTCTTCTCCCAGTTGGTCAGCAGCTGCTTCCAGATGCAATTTATCCAGTAACTTCACCATTTCCAGTTCCATCAGCAAATCTCGCACTTCTCTGGCATGAATCGGCTTTGGCAGATAGTGTTGCAATTCCGTCGAAACAGGGGCATCTTTTACAATCGTTGCCAGCCATTTGCTTTCCATTGCAGATTCCTGTCCGGCAATCAGTTTTTGAATTGCCATTTTGCTGACGTTCAGTTGATGAATGTGGTCATAGACGTTTTCCACAGTGCTCCAGCTGCGAATCAGCGTAGACGCAGTTTTCGGTCCAATTCCGGAAACCCCAGAGATATTATCGGAGGCATCGCCCATGAGTGCCTTCAAATCAATCATAGAGATGGGATAAAAGCCGTATTCCTCCCGAAACCGCTGTACGGTGTAATCAATATCTTCCCGATTGGTGACGAGTCGAACGGTCACATGGTCGGTGATAAGCTGTAAAGTATCCCGGTCACCGCTGAGAATGGTGCAGTCGTTTCCATGTTCTTCCATTGCCTGAGCAAGTGTGCCAAGAACATCGTCCGCTTCATAGCCAGGACATTCCACAATCTGCACACCTAGCAAGGTCAGCAGTTTTTTCAGATATGGCATTTGCATCGCCAGTTCTTCCGGCATGCCTTTTCGGTTTGCTTTGTAGGATGATACTTTCTGATGGCGGAAGGTTGGCGTGTGAACATCAAATGCCACAGCGATGGCATCCGGCTGTAATGCGGTGACGTGCTTTAAATAAATATTCATAAAGCCAAAAATCGCATTCGTATAAATTCCCTTGTGGTTGGAAAGCAGGCGAATGCCATAAAAGGCACGGTTCATAATACTGTTTCCGTCAATTGCTAATAGTCGCATAATTTCCTCCATATTGGTTCGCTTGGGTTGCTGAGCGAACTGGTTTGATGATGGGGCTATCTGTTTTTTTACAGCAGAAACACCCAGTATCATTTTAGTATAACACTGTTTCAAAAAAAAAACGATACAAAATTTAAAATCTATGGTAAAATTAAATTGCATATTTCTTTTCAAAACGCAAAGAACGAGAAAAGACGGTTGACAAATGCAAGACACTACGCTACAATAAAAAGATACCGAACAGTTATTTTTCAGAGAGAGCAGGTGTTGAATTGATTGCAATCCAACAAGTTTCAGAACAGAAAAAGCAATACTTGCCGTTGCTGCTGCTTGGTGATGAACAGGAATCCATGATTGACCGCTATCTAGAGCAGGGAACACTTTATGTGATGCAAAAAGCAGGAAATCCCATTGCAGTTTGTGTGATTTTACGGGTTTCTGAAACAGAATGGGAAGTGAAAAATCTAGCAGTTGCCGTTTCGGAGCAGGGAAAGGGTTATGGACGCAAATTCTTGCAATTCTTAGAACAACAGCTGGCTGGAACAGCAGAATGGCTGATTCTGGGAACGGGAGATAGCCCGAAAACCATCCCGTTTTATCAAAAATGTGGATTTGTGCCCTATTGCCGGATTCCACATTTCTTTTTAGAACATTATGACCATCCGATGATAGAAGATGGCGTTTTGTTAGATGATATGGTTTATCTGCGGAAATCGCTTTCTTGATAAACCAGTGAATTTTAATGATATAAAAAAGGATGAGATGATAATTATGATGAAGCATATTGTAATGTTCAAATTTCAGGCAGAGGCAAACGGAAAGACGGCAATGGAAAATGCAGCGGCTGCAAAGGAAAAGGCAGAACAGCTGCCGGCACAGATTCCGCAGCTGAAGAAGTTGGAGGTACGGCTGAACAGCCCGTCTGCTGACCCGACCAATTATGAATTTGCCTTGATTTGTGACTTTGAAACGATGGACGACCTGAACACTTATCAGGTACATCCGGCACATGTTGCTTTTGGACAGTTTATCAAGCCGCTTCGGGAAGCACGGGCGTGCATTGACTACGAATATTAAGAAAAAATAGGATACAAGCATACAAATGAGGAGGGAAAGTGCCATGCAAATCCGAACCATGCAGATAGAAGATTATGATGCAGTTTTTGCCCTGTGGAAATCCTGTTCGGGTATGGGGTTGAATGATGTCGATGATTCCCGTTCCGGAATCGAACGGTTTTTGCAGCAAAATCCGGAAACCTGTCTGGTTGCCGTGGAAGAAACGGCTGTTATTGGGGCGATTTTGGTGGGAAGTGACGGCAGACGAGCTTACATCTATCATACCGCAGTTGCACCGGAACGGCAAAAGCAAGGCATTGGTTCGCAGCTGGTACAGGCAGCAAAAAAAGCTGTGCAGAAAATCGGCATTGCAAAGATGGCATTGGTGGTATTTTCCCGCAATCAAAGCGGCAATGCATTCTGGGAAAAGCAGGGGTTTTCTGCACGGGAGGATTTGACTTACCGGAATCTCGCCTTGCAAGAAATGACCCGAATGGATACTTGACTAAAAAAGGAGATTCTATGACAGAAGCAGCGTTGCAGGAATTGATAAAGCAAGAATTTCCAGCAGAGATGTCGGTGACAGAAGTCGCAGACAAATTGGATACCATGCAGGCACATCCAGACATTGAACAAATTCGAATCTGGTTTAATAATGTTTTACTGGCTTTTATTACATTAGATTATTTGGAATATTCAGAAAATAGAAAAAATTTTTTAAAAGAAACATCAGTGCAGTTGTTTTTTCGGAATACAGAAAAGATTCTAGGGAATCCTTATTTTCAGGCAGTCGCTTGTTTTTTCAAAGGACAGTATGAAAAGAGCTTGCGGCTGGTTCGAACTGTGATGAAGAGCAATGCAGAAGAAGAACCGTATAACTTGCAGGAACTGGCTTATTGTTATATCGTTCCGTTTAAAAATGCATTTCCCGGTTTCTGGCAGATGGTTGTATTGCAGCTGAAACAGTCCGGTGCAGAGCAACTTGTCATTGAACATGCCGAACTGGTTCGGGATTATTATTTCGCTGCTACAGAGGAAGAAAAATGTTTGCTGCTGACTGACTTTTTGCAGAACCATTCGGATTCTGTGATTGCCCATGAATTGCTTGGAATGACTTATGGCAGGATGAAACGCTGGAAGAATCAAATCGCCTGTCTGGAAACCATCGAAGAACAGCCCTGTCTATTCACAAAAGCCTGCATCAATTTTCAAATTGGCTGGGCATATGGGAAAGAAAAAGACTGGGAACAAGAAGAAGCCTATTATCGGAACTGCTTGGAATTGGAATGGGACTATCCATTTGCAAATAATAATCTGGCATATAGCTTTTATCAGCAAAAACGATATGCGGAAGCGAAAGAATTGCTGGAATTTTGTCTGGAAAAGGAATTGGATTTATCCTGTGCAGCGAATAATTATGTGCGGGTTCTGCTTGCAATGGGCAATGGAACAGCAGCACGTTCTTTTATCAAAGCCGGAGCATATCCGGTTTCTAAATCGCTGGTCAAGCGGGCAGAAACGGTGAAAAATCGGCAGGCAATTGTTTTGTCGGCAGAATCAGCAGAGCAAACCAAAACAGGGCTGCAAAAGAAACCCCTTGAAAAAGCAGAACAGTTTTCCAGTGAATGGATATTGGAAGAAGAATTGACTGCTCGCATCGAAGCTGGATTTCCAGTGTTCGGGAAACAATTGCATCTTTATCGGCGAAAGGGCGAATACGGCAGGCAGTATATCATTCCAATCGGTCGGCTGGATTTGTTCTGTGAAGATGCTGACGGAAACTTATATGTGATTGAATTGAAAAAAGATGGCGGATATGGGGATGCCTATGCACAGCTCGCTGCTTATTTGGATTGGTTTCAGAAGAGCAAACGATTTTCCAAGCATTCTGTATCTGGAATTCTCTGCGTCAATCATCCCAGCCCGCAATTATTACAAAAAGTGCATACAGATGCAAGAATGCGTCTGTATGAATATCAAATCTCTTATACAGAACGATGAGGAGAAGAACATATGCTCATTTTAGGAATCGAAAGTTCCTGTGATGAAACAGCTGCCAGCGTGGCGGAGGATTACACCAAAATCCGTTCCAATGTGGTTGCATCACAGGTCAAAGAACATCAGTTATATGGCGGTGTTGTACCGGAAATCGCCTCTCGGCGGCACTGTGAAAACGTCCTGCCTGTAGTACAAAAGGCGTTGGACGATGCACAGGTTACGCTTGCCGATTTAGACGGTATTGCGGTTACATATGCTCCGGGTTTGATTGGGGCGTTGCTGGTTGGTGTGAACTTTGCCAAAGGTTTGGCACTGGCAACCGGAAAGCCATTAGTTCCCGTACATCACTTAGCCGGACACATCGCAGCGAATTATATTGCTCATCCGGAATTGAAGCCGCCGTATCTTTGTCTGGTGGCAAGTGGCGGACACAGCCATATTGTAGAAGTCCTGTCCTATACCGAATTCCGAATTGTCGGCAGAACACGGGATGATGCAGCCGGTGAATGTTTCGATAAAACAGCCCGTGCGATGGGCTTTCCATATCCGGGTGGCATTCACATTGATCACGCTGCACAGGAGGGCAACCCAGAGGCATTTCACTTGCCCCGTCCGAAAGTGGAGGGAAATCCCTATGATTTCAGCTTTTCCGGTTTAAAGACCGCAGTTGTGAATCTGTTGCACAATGCCTCCCAAAAGGGGCAGACTGTTCCGACTGCCGACTTGGCAGCATCGGTACAGAAAACCATTTCCGAACTGCTGACCACGCACACCATGCAGGCAGCGAAAGATTTGGGTTATCAGACCATTGCCGTTGCTGGCGGGGTTTCTGCAAACAGTGGCGTTCGCTCTGCCATGGCAGCTTCCTGCGAAAAGCAGGGTTGCAAGCTGTTTGTACCGCCGCTTTCGCTGTGCGGAGATAATGGGGCAATGATTGCCTGTGCTGGCTCTTATGCGTATGCAGCTGGCGTTCGGGCGGATGCTTCTTTGAATGCCTATGCGACCATGTCACTGGAACAGCCAACCTTTTAATTTTTGACATTGCAAAAAATCTGAAATTCTGGGTACGCTAATCAAACGGGAATCGGAAAACGACAGTTTTTTTGGAATTGTTCATCCACGGAGAACAGCCGTTTGCAAAACATGAACAAAGACTGAATTTCAAATGGAATTTCCCGAAAACCGCTTGACAAGATTTCCGGTTGGAATTATAATAAAGGGGAGAAGAAAATTTTTCTTCCCGCCGCCGGTTTGACCGGTGGATTGATATATTAGGAGGTATTACCGATGGCATTGACAAACAACAAAAATGTTCTGGCATGGGTTGACGAAATGGTTGCTCTGACCAAGCCGGACAAGGTCGTATGGATCGATGGTTCCAAAGAACAGCTGGATGCACTGACAGAAGAAGTTACTTCTCTGCCGGAAGGCAACCGGGATAAGATGTATAAGCTGAATCCGGAAAAGCTGCCGGGCTGTCTGTATCACAGAACGCTGCCGAATGACGTAGCAAGAGTAGAAGACAGAACTTTCATCTGCACCAAGAAGAAGGAAGATGCAGGTCCGACCAACAACTGGATGGCTCCGGACGAAATGAAGGCAAAGCTCGTTCCGCTGTATGACGGCGTTATGAAGGGCAGAACCATGTATGTAATCCCGTATTCTATGGGTCCGATCGGTTCTCCGCTCGCAAAGGTTGGCGTGGAACTGACTGACTCTATCTATGTTGTTCTGAACATGAACATCATGACCAGAATGGGTAAGCAGGCATTTGAAAACCTGGGCGATGTTTCTAACGACTTCGTTCGTGGTCTGCACTCCAAGGCTGATGTTGATCCGGAAAACCGTTATATCGTACAGTTCCCGGAAGAAAACACAATCTGGTCGATCAACTCCGCTTACGGCGGTAACGTTCTGCTGGGCAAGAAGTGCTTCGCTCTGCGTATCGCTTCCTTCCAGGGTAAGAACGAAGGCTGGATGGCTGAACACATGCTCATTCTGGGCGTTCAGAAGCCGTCTGGTGAAACTGTTTATATCACTGCTGCATTCCCGTCTGCTTGCGGTAAGACCAACCTGGCTATGCTGATTCCGCCGGAAGGCTATCAGAAGGCTGGCTATAAGGTATTCACCGTTGGTGATGATATTGCTTGGATGAAGCCGGGCAAGGATGGCAGACTGTATGCAATCAATCCGGAAAATGGTTTCTTCGGCGTTGCTCCGGGTACCAACGAAAAGTCCAACCCGAACGCACTGGCTTGCACACGCAAGAACACCATCTTCACCAACGTTGCTCTGAACAATGCAGACAACACAGTTTGGTGGGAAAAGCTGGATAAGAATCCGCCGGTTGACGCAACCGAATGGAAGGGTTCTAAGGTAAATGGTCCGGAATTCGTTTCTGAAATTGACGAAAAGACCGGCAAGAACAAAACTCTGGCTCATCCGAACTCCAGATTTACTGCACCGGCTGAAAACTGCCCGTGCATCTCTCCGGAATTCAACAATCCGGCAGGCGTTCCGATCTCTGCAATCATCTTCGGCGGCCGTCGTGCTTCCACAACACCGCTGGTATATCAGTCTTTCGACTGGACACACGGCACTTATATGGGTTCTGCTGTTTCTTCCGAAACAACAGCTGCTGCAACTGGTGCAGTTGGCGTTCTGCGTCATGACCCGATGGCTATGAAGCCGTTCATCGGTTACAATGTAGGCGACTACTGGGCACACTGGCTCGAAATGGGCAAGATCTTGGGCGACAAGGCTCCGAAGATCTTCAATGTTAACTGGTTCAAGCAGGACGAAGAAGGCAACTTCCTGTGGCCGGGCTTTGGCGACAACATGAGAGTCCTCGACTGGATCATCAAGCGTTGCGAAGGCACTGTAGATGCAGTTGAAACTGCAATCGGCTATCTGCCGAAGAAGGAAGACCTGAACCTGACTGGTATCGAAGATGAAGTAACACCAGCTGTTCTGGACAAGCTGCTCGCTGTAGATACTGATCTGTGGAAGAAGGAAATCGCAGAAATGCGGAGATATTATACAGAAGACATCGCAGCAAAGGGCGGCAAGGTACCGGCTGAACTGATGGCTGAACTGGATAAGATCGAAGCAAGACTGAACAAGTAAGTTCTTTCTCGGAGTAATCCGAATCTATGAAAAAAGCAGACCGCTTTGTGTGAAAACACAGGGCGGTCTGTTTTGGTTTATGGGAGAATCGTAAATTCATGTTGAAATTGTACGGTGCGGAGCAGGCTGTTCCAGTCCTGTTCCTGATATAGCTTGTAACATTGCTGCCGCAGACAGGCTTCCAATTCGATGACATCCGCTTGATTTTGCTGAATGGTTTCCCGTTCAGCAGCCTCACAGGCAGCTTCTAACCGCTCTCGCAGGGCAACTGCATTTCCGCTCCCTTGAATGGAAATCGAAACGGTTACAATGGGAATGCCATTTGCGGTGATGGCGGTGTATCTGGTCGAAGCACTGGTAATCAGAAAGTCGCTTGCCTGACCATCTGCCGATAAGCTGACTCGTTTCGGATAGTTGTTGCCCCGCAGCCAGCACAGCCCTTGAATGGCATCATTGGAGAGCGTTTGTGTGCTTCCATCTGAATCCATCAGCACCATCGAAAAGCCGTTGGTAATCCGAAAGGGCAGCAACGCTGTTCCAGAAGAATTGCAGCGTTCCTTTAGAATTGAGAGCAAGTCTGTTTTAGGCATACGTCCGTTTTGTTCTTCCTGTTTCAGGCTTTCCAGCAGGGTTTCTGTGTTGACTGCTGCAAGCGAGCGAGTGGTATAGAGCAGCTTGCAGCCTGAAGAAAGGCGATATTGCTGTAACAAATCTGGAAGTTGCTGTAAAAATTTTGGTTCTTGCAGAGCGAGCAGTTCCAAATGTCCCAAGAAGAGGGATTTTCCAGCTGGAATTTCTGCGGATTCCAGTGCAGCGGAAAGCGTGCTGCCACTGCCGGAACAGTCTGCTTCTTCGGATTGAAAAGCATGCAGTTGAACAGTCGGGTAACGATAGTTGGAGAGTTCCAAAGATTGCAAATACAAGCGGTCTTTGACCTGCGTTGCAGAACAGCCGGAGCAGCAGAGTGAAAGACACAGCAACAGCGAAAGCAGCGATTTTTTCATAGCTGGTATTTCCTTTCTAAGTGATTCGATTTCAACAGCCGTTGTGGAAATCGTGGAATCCGATGGGAATGATGTGGATTACTGTTTTTGTGGAGCGGGTTCAGGTGGGTCTAATAGCAGTAAACTCCACGGAACGCATACGGTTAATAGTACAATCGGAACAATATACCACCAGCTGGACGAAAGCCCTAAGATTCCGATTCCAACCGAATGCCCCAAGATAATCAGCAGGCAAATGCCATTCCGGAAGCGAAGTTTTGGAAACGCTTCGCCGAGTAGGTGGGCAGATAGCGTTGTGAAGAGCGTCAGCCGTAAAATGCAGAGCAAAACAAATACAATCAAATACAGAGCATCTGCTCGTTGGGTACGAAATGGCTGCGAAACGCTGGCAATCGTGAAAAACGGATAAGCTGCGTGTGGCATAAAGCTGCCTAAAATCGTAATGCCTAAAAATAGTACAAAAAACCAGATGCCAAACGAGAACCCGAAGAAACGAAATGTGCTCCGAACGGGCTGCTTCTCCAAAAATCCCAGCAGCAATACCAGAACGGGAAGTTCATCTGCTAAAGAGAGATGTTGCAGAATGCTGCTCCAGATGCAGCTATCCGGCAAAAAGGCGAGGTTTTGCAGGTGAATGGAACGGTATCCGCCTAAGAGCATGACTGCCAGCGTGAGCAGGAGAACGCCAAAAGTCAGCGTGCTGCTGCGTGCAAGCGTCTGAATGCCCAGTGTAGACGTATAGAAACAGATTCCAGCAATCAGGGCTGCTGCAAGTAGGGCGTTGTGTACCGGCAGGGAAAGACTGCCAGAAACATTCCAGAGTTGTACCACAGAGCGACCGCCAGCAAGCAGCAAATAATAGCAAAAGAACAGCGGCAAAAATTTATGTTCCTTGCAATGGGCTGCAAGGCTGTCTGTTCGGCGAGTCAAAAGAAATGCCGGAATACAGAGCAAAATTTGCAGCCCGATGGAAATCGCTGTGCCAATGAGCTGCTCCAACGTAAATGGAAACGCTGCACACATCACAGAAAAGGCAGCCGAAAGCGTTAAAATCATCGTCAGCTGACCGGGTTGTAGTTTGGCTGGTTTATTCATGATACTCCTCCACCGTAAAATTACCGGATTGCATGGCAGGAAAATCCGCACGATATAAAATATCCCGCATGCCACGTTTTCGGAACGGTGCAACGGGGGCAGTCAGTGGAAATCCGTGGTTTTGAGCGGCACAGATATGAAAGAGAACCGCTGCTCCCAACAGGCTAATACCGAACAGTCCGCCCATACCGCCAGCTAAGACAAATGCCAGCCGTAGAATGCTAATTGGCGGATTCAGGTCAGGAATGACAAATCCTGCAATGACAGAAATCGCCGTGACGGTCAGCATTGGCGTACTGATTAAACCAGAGGAAACGGCTGCGTCCCCGACAATCAAGCCAGCAACAATACTCACCGCTCCGCCGACCGCCTGCGGCAATCGTAGCCCAGCCTCTCGAATGATTTCATACACCAATAGAATGCCGATGGCTTCAGTTGTCAGAGAGAGCGGAGCGGTTTCTTCCGATTCTGCCAATATGAGCAGCAATGTGCGGTTGAGCAGTTCCGGATGATGCAGGGCGATTGCCACATACAAAGCAGGCAGCAGCAGGGCAACCAAGAACGCTGCATATTTCAGCCAGCGGAGAAAGGTTGCATAATAGGGCTTATAGCAATAATCATCCATCGACTGAAAGCTTTCATTGAACAGCTTCGGAATCATGAGGGCAAACGGTGTGCCGTCAATTAGGATGCCAACCCGCCCTTCTAATAGCTTTGCACAAAAAACATCTGGACGCTGTGTAGTGCTGATGGTATCGAAGAGAGAGGGGCGGCTGGTTTCCAAGAACGGACGAACATAGCCGGAAGAGAGAATGGACTCCAGTTTCATGCTGCCCAATTGCCGTTTGATTTTCTGAATCAGTGCCTGTGGGACACGGTCATACAGATAACAGATACAGAGGTCTGTTTGGCTTTTATCTCCGTAACAACCAAGTTCCATCTTGAGAAATGGCGACTTCATCCGCCGGCGAATCAAAGACATATTGGTGCGGACAACTTCCACAAATCCATCTTTTGCCCCGAAAATATTATTTTCACCGGAGGGCGTGGAAACGCTGCGTTTGTCGTAACCTTGCACCCCGAAAACCAACGCTTTCGGGCAGCCATCTAAAACCAAAACCGCAAAGCCGGAGTTTAAAAAGCGAAATAAATCCCGATAGTTCAAAGCCTCTGCACGGTCTGTGGAAAAGAGTTGGTGTTTCTGGATGTGTTGAAAAATCTGTTCGGCTGTGGGATGTTCCAGTTGAATCTCGACAATGGGACGTAAAATCAATTCTGTAATGGTGCTGGTGGAAAGCATACCCTCACAGCAGAGCAAGGCTGCTGGAAGACCGCTCAATACAAATTCATTCACCAATAAGTCGGAACTATTGTGGGCAATTTCCCGAATCCGCTGGAGATTTTGGGAGAGTTTCGGCAGGATGCGTTCTTTTGCATATTCATTCAAGGTGGAAAAGCTCCTTTCAATTCAAAATGCTGTTCATAGCGTGCCCCGAAAATGGGAATTTATGTAGAAAGCGTTTGCAATTGGAAAAAGAATCATCCTGCCATAAACCTGTATGAAATTGCTTGCAATTTGTCGGTATCTCTGTTATAATAAAGATAATCAGACTCGCTTTTTAGAAAGAGCGAGTACAAGAAAAAATATGATAAAGTGAGGATGTAAAAAAATGGAGAACCAACCGTTCCAGCAGAAACCAATTTCTGCCCGTAATTCTGGACAGCAGCGTCCGCCACAGCGAACAACACCCCCAAGAATGCCGCAGCGGCAGCCGATTCAAACCCAGCGACCACCGCAGCAACCGCCTCGGCAGCCACAGAATCAAAACCCAAAAAAGAAGAAAAAGGGTATCGGTTATCGCAGACGGAGAAATGCATTGCTGATTTTATTGGCATTGATAATTGTAATCGTGCTGGTTTGTACCCGTTGCAGCAGTTGCCGTTCTATTTCCAAGGGCGATGGCGTACAGGTCAATGCACCAACAGAAGTGACGACACAGGATGCCAGTGCAGCAACAGAAGCTGCATCTGATGCAACCGAAGCTACAACCGAAGAAACTGCCAAGAGCGGAACGGTTCACGTTGTCGCTGCCGGCGATCATTTCGTACAGACTTCCGTTTATAACAGTGCCGCTGCTCATGCAGAAAATGGCGAAACCTATAACTTTGCCTATGTTTATGATGGCGTAAAGGATCTGGTCAACGGCTCAAATGCAGATTTGCGGATTATCAATCAGGAAACTCTGATTTGTGACAATCCAGATATTGAAATCAGCGGCAGCAACTTCAACTTCAATTCTCCGCCGGAAGCTGGCGAAGCCATTGTAGATTTGGGATTCAATGTTGTTTCGATGTGTAACAATCACCTGTTGGATAAGGGCGTAGAGGGCTTGACCTCTTGTATGGATTATTGGGACAGATTGTTGCAGGAACATTCCGACCTGCTGACCTATGGCGTTTATCGGGATGTAGACGACATGAACAACATTCGGATTAAGGAAGTAAACGGCTTAAAGGTTGCTTTCCTGGCATATACCGAAAACATCAACGGTTATACCGTTCCGGATGATTCCACCATTCAAATTACCTTGACCACACAGGACGATGTGATTCAGGAACAGATTGAACGGGCAAACGAACTGGCAGATATTGTTGTAGTTTCCGCACACTGGGGCGATGAAGATACCTTTGAAGTACGGGATGGCGTCAAGGCACAGGCACAGAACATGATTGAATGGGGTGCAGATGTCATCATCGGCAACCACCCGCACGTTCCGCAGACAATGGAATACATCACACGTTCAGATGGAACACAGGGCTTTGTATTCTATGCAATGGGAAACTTTGTTTCTGCACAGACCTTTAACATCAATCTGATTAGCGAAGTGGCTGATTTTGATTTGGTATACCACGAAGAGGACAAGCAGGTAACGGTAGAAAATGTACAGGTTCATCCGATTATCACACAGTATGATGATGGTTCTTTGTCCAATCTGCGATTGATTGCGTATAAGGATTATACCGAAGAACTGGCGGAAGAACACGGTTTGCCATATGCCATGTCCGGAGAATACGGTATTTGGAATATGGACAAAATCAAGGAAATCATTGACACTGCCATTCCGGCAGAGTTCCAGAAATTAGACTAATTCAAAAACAAATCAACGCCGCCGTAAGGTGTCCAACATACAGGAAAACTGTCGGGATGCATACGGCGGCGTTTTGTAATTGTAATGAAAAGGAGTAAAACGATTATGCCACATCTTTATTTTGTCCGGCACGGACAGACTATTTGGAATGTTGAAAACAAAATTTGCGGTTCAACCGATATTGCCTTGACACCGCTGGGGCATGAGCAGGCAATTGCAGCCGGAAAACTGATTTTAGAGCGGCAGTATCCCATTGATGCCATTCTGTATTCTCCGTTGATGCGAGCAGCCGATACGGCAAAACACATTGCAGAAGTGACCGGCTTGCCAGCGTTTGCAGAGCCACGGTTACGGGAACAGAATTTCGGCAAGTATGAATCCACTGCACGGGATGGAGCAGCCTTTCAGCAGGCAAAAACGCAGTTTGCGAACCACTATGAGGGCGGAGAATCCATGTTGCAGCTGGCACAGCGGATTTATAATCTTCTGGATGAACTTTTGCAGCAGGAAAAGAATTATTTGCTGGTGGCACACAATGGCATTGCTCGGGTTGTGCGGTCGTATTTTCAGGATATGACGAATGAAGCATATGCAAAGTATGGCATTGGCAATTGTGAGGTGTTACAGCTTGTTTAAAAAATCAAGGGGAATGCGGCTTCTGGGCGGTATCAGTTGTGCTGTGCTTTGCAGCAGTCTGATTGGCTGCCTGCCAACGGTTGCAGAAACCGTGGAAATCAATGGGAAATCCTATCGGACGGGCTTTTATGGTGACAACTATTTGATGGATGATTTACCGCTGAGCGGTGTAGAATATGAACAGGATGAAATCACCTACCGAGCATTACAGCATCCGGAATTTGATTTTTGGTATAACAGTTCGGATTCTGTCATGTACTGTGCGGAAGAGCAGTGGGAAACGGCAAAAACATACTATGCAGACGACCAGCAATATTCCTATTATTGTTCGGTTGGCGTGGCCATACAAGACCAAAACAATCCCACTGAAGACAAAATCAAACCCACTGTTTATGATATTTCTGAAAAGGTGGATGTGCAGAAATTTAAGGAGTTGTTGGAATTTGGAGAGGGAAATGAATATATCCCGTTTGCCTACGGAAAAAACAGCGAGCAGGAACAGAAAACCGTTACAATGCCCTTGCCGGATGACAAACAGCGATTGATTTTTTATCGGGAGAGTAAAGACGGCTGTTTCTGCTCTTATCGGGGAAGTCATTTCTATGTGGTGAATGGGCAATTGTTTCTGACCTATCAATATCATCCAAATAAATGGATTGCAACGCCCGTTCCGGAAGCATTGTCTAATTATTTCTGCGAACTTGCAAAAGATTTCGATGAAATCAACAAAGAAACTGCAACAAATGAGGGAAAATCAACGAAAAGTTAGAATTGCAGGAAATGCCTTGCAATGGGAAAAAGAGTGTGCTATAATAACATCGAATCCGGAAATGATGCCGTTCTTCGGCAGCAGCTGGAAACAATGCTGATGGAAGGCGTTTTAAAACAGACACGGTTTGAACGACTGAATAACGTGTTGCGGTATCCGAATTATAATCCTGGGAAAAAGTGCTATACGATGATTGAAGCCAATTATAAAGATTGTGAAGCCCTTAAACAGATGGCAGACCAGCTGCAAAAAATGCTGGATGGCATTTGGAAACGAATTATTTAACACACACTGGAACAGAAAAGAGGAATAAACGATGTATGTACCCAATCCAGAACGATATGCAGCCATGGCATATCGCCGCTGCGGAAAGAGCGGTTTAAAGTTGCCGGAAGTATCTCTCGGCTTATGGCATAATTTTGGAGATACAAACACCTTAGAACATATGGAGGCAATCTGCAAGGCAGCGTTTGATGGCGGCATTACGCATTTTGACCTTGCGAACAACTATGGTCCACCGGCAGGGGCAGCGGAGCAGAACTTCGGAAAGATTCTGAAAACCTTGTTTGCCGGCTATCGGGATGAGTTGATTATCAGCACAAAGGCTGGATTCGATATGTGGGAAGGCCCTTACGGAAACTGGGGCAGCCGGAAGTATCTGCTTGCCAGCTTAGACCAGAGCCTGAAACGGATGGGATTGGAATATGTCGATATTTTCTACCATCACCGTCCAGATCCGGAAACACCGCTGGAAGAAACCATGGGAGCACTGGCACAGGCAGTACAGAGCGGAAAAGCGTTGTATGTCGGGCTTTCCAATTATGATGGTGCAACCATGCAGCAGGCGTGTGCCATCTTGAAAGAACTGCACTGCCCGTTTGTCATCAATCAGAACTGCTATTCGATGCTGAATCGTACCATTGAACAGAATGGCTTGTTGGATGCCTGTGCAGAGGAACAGAAAGGGTTGATCGTATTCAGTCCGCTGGCACAAGGTTTGCTGACAGACCGTTACTTGCACGGCATTCCGGCAGACAGCCGAATGCGAACAGACGGACGCTTTTTGAATGAAAAGCAGCTGACACCGGAACGCTTGCAACTCCTGCAAAAATTGCAGGCAGCTGCACAGGCAAGAGGCGAGAAGCTCGCACAACTTGCAATGCACTGGATTTTGCGGCAGCCTGCTGTGACCAGCGTTTTAATCGGTGCATCAAAACCAGAGCAGGTACAGGATGCCTTAGAAATGGTACAGCAAGCACCGCTCACAGATGCAGACATTCAGGAAATCGAACAGATTCTGAAAGCAAATTGATTGTAAATCGTTCCAAAGATGCATAAAAGCCCCATCGCCGTGCACACTAAAGGCGGAGGTGTTTCGTGTGAAAAAAGGAACGATGAAAGAAAAGCAAACCAGCAAGTACAAAGGATTTTATACCGCCATTGGCATCAGCATTCTGATGATTGGTGCAGCCTGTGTGTATGCCTATCAGGTGACGATGGAAACCAATCAGACGTTAGAGAATGAATTGTCCCAGACGGCAGAAGAAACCCAGCCGACCACCAACTTCATTGCAGAAATCTATGATGCAGTTACGACAACGCAGCCGGAATATAATGCAGTTGCGAAAGTCAAGACAGATGTTCCCGTAGAAACGACAACAGAAACGGTGGAAGAAACTGAGCCACAGGAAGAGCCAGAACCAGAGCCGGAAGAAACAGAAGAAGAAGTGATTTACTCCCATATGCTGATGATTCCGGTAGATGGAGAAGTTGCCCAGCCGTTCAGTGATGGGGAACTGGTGAAGTCGCTGACAACAGGAACATGGCAGACCCATAATGGTGTAGATATTCTGGCGGAACAGGGCGTTCCTGTTCGGGCAATGGACAACGGAACGGTTGTGGAAGTTGTCAATGACCCATTGTGGGGTATCTGCGTGTCTGTTGACCACGAAAACGGAATTGTCAGCCGATACTGCAATCTGTCGCCAAATGTTGGCGTACAGGAGGGCGACACCGTAGAGAGTGGGCAGACGTTGGGAACAGTTGGGGATAGTGCCGATATTGAAAGCAAGATGGAATCCCATTTGCACTTTGAAGTCACCAAAGGCGGGGACTATATTGACCCCTATGCCTATGTGCAGCATGGATAAGCATTCTAAAACCAATGAGAAACACAAAAGCACCGATTTTCTGTAACTGGAAAATCGGTGCTTGTTTTTTTATGGATTCATTCGCAACAGATGTGAATTTGTGAAGTTATTCCGCATCCGTTGCCTTTGGGGTTTCCTTGATTTGAATGCCCAGAACGTCCAAACTTGCGGTGTCAACCGGAGCAGGGCACTCGCTCATCAGTTCGCTTGCATTCTGAACCTTCGGGAATGCAACTACATCTCGCAGGCTTTCTGCTTGCAGCATAACCATTGCCAGACGATCCAGACCAATGCCAAGACCACCGTGCGGCGGTGCACCATAGTGGTAAGCTTCTACCAAGAAGCCAAACTTTGCTTCGATTTCTTCATCGGTCAAGCCCAGAGCCTCGAACATCTTCTGCTGCAATTCATAGTCTGTGATACGAATCGAACCAGAGGACAATTCTGTTCCGTTCAGAACCAAGTCAAATGCCTTTGCAATAACCTTTTCCGGATTGGTGTCCAGATACGGCAGGCATTCATCCATTGGCATGGTGAAAGGATGGTGCATCGCAACCCATGTTTCGGTTTCGTCATCCCATTCAAAGAACGGGAACTGTGTAATCCACAGGAAATTGAACTTGCCAGCAGGAATCAAATCCAGCTGCTTTGCAACCTGTAACCGCAGAGCCCCCAGAACTGGCAGGGTTACCTTGTCCTTGTCTGCAACGATCAGAACCACGTCACCTTGTTCGCAGCCCAGTGTTTGCAGGATGGTTTCCAGTCTGCCTTCCGGCAGGAACTTTGCGAACGAGCAGGTCGGCTTTGCATCGTTCCAGCGAATAAATGCCAGACCCTTTGCACCAATGCCCTTTGCCTTTTCGGTCAGCTTGTCGATTTCTTTTCTGGTCAGGGTCTTTGCTGCCTGTTTTGCGACGATTGCCCGAACACTGCCGCCAGCTTCGATGGCAGAACGGAATACTACAAAATCCAAATCCGAAACCAAATCGGAAATATTCTGCAATTCCATGCCGAACCGTGTATCTGGCTTGTCTGAGCCGTAGCGTTCCATCGCTTCCTTGTAGGTCATTCTCGGCAGCGGAGTCGGAATGTCCATGTTCAGCACCTTCTTGAACAGGTACTGTACAAAGCCTTCTGTCATCTGCAAAATATCTTCCACATCTACAAATGACATTTCCAAGTCAATTTGCGTAAATTCCGGCTGACGGTCTGCACGCAGATCCTCATCACGGAAACATCTTGCAATCTGGATATAGCGATCCATACCAGCAACCATCAGCAGCTGCTTGTAGATTTGCGGTGATTGCGGGAGGGCATAGAATTTTCCATTGTGCACACGGGACGGGATCAGGTAATCTCTAGCCCCTTCTGGGGTAGATTTCATCATCATCGGAGTTTCAATTTCGATGAAATCGTTTGCATAGTAATATTCTCTGGCAGCCTGTGCGATTTTGTGCCGCATAATCAGATTTCTTTGCAGCGGAGCACGGCGTAAATCCAGATACCGATACTTCAGACGCAATTCTTCATTGGTCTTGGTTTCATCCGAAATGGTGAACGGCGGGGTCTGTGCCTTTGAGAGTACACGCAGTTCTGTGACCTTAATCTCAACAGCACCGGTTTTCATATCGGTGTTGACACTGGCACGAGGGATGACTTCCCCTTTTGCCAGCAGGACATATTCGCTGTGGCATCCGGCAGCCTTTTCAAAGATTTCCCGGTCGGTTTCATCGTTGAACGCTAGCTGTACAATGCCAGTTCTGTCTCGCAGGTCGATGAAAATCAAGTTGCCGAGATTCCGGACTTTCTGAACAAATCCGCCGACAACGACAGTTTTTCCGGCTTCAGTGACTTCGCCGCAGTAGCAAGTACGGCGTAAATTTTGCATGGTATCCATTTATGCTTCCTCCTGTAACGTATTCTGGAACATATGAGAAATGGCGATGTTGTCAAATGCTTCTGCAAAGCGGTCATCCAGCGGAATGGCAATCTGTTCGCCGGTTTCCATCTGTTTCAGCTTTGCGGACTGCTGTTCCAATTCATTGCCACCCAGCACCAAGACATATGTCGCATGAATTTTGTTGGCATATTTCATTTGTGCCTTTAATCCACGGTGCATCAAGTCATATTCTGCCTGATAGCCGCTTTCCCGGACTGCCTGTGCAAGCTGCATGGCTTTCGGCAATGCCTCTGCATCCATCGGAGCGATATATAAATCGCAAGGCGGTGTTTCTAAGAAGTTGCAGCCTTGCTGCTGCATCGTCAGGAGCAGCCGTTCCAGACCCATTGCAAAGCCCAGAGCTGGCGTATCTGCTCCGCCCAGCTGCCCAATCAAGCCATCATAGCGACCGCCGCCGCAGACTGTACCCTGTGCACCGATTTCTGTGGTGACAAATTCGAAAACAGTCTTGGTGTAGTAGTCCAGACCCCGAACGATTTTCGGGTTGATGGTGAAATCAATCTGCAAGGCTTTCAGGTGGGATTGCAGTGTCTGGAAGTGTTCGCTGCATTCGTCACAGAGATAATCCAGAATGATGGGAGCATCTGCTGCAATCTTGCTGCAAATTGGGCTTTTGCAGTCCAGAATCCGCATCGGGTTCTTTTCCAGACGGCTCTTACAGGTATCGCAGAGGTCATCTTCATAGGCTGCAAAATAAGCACGCAGTGCCTTGTGATAGTTGGCACGGCAGGTCGGACAGCCGATGGAATTGATGTAGAGCTGAATATTTTTCAGACCAATGCGGTCTAAAATCGACTTTGCCAGACTGATGATTTCCGCATCTGCGGCAGCGTCTGCACTGCCTGCCATTTCCACGCCGAACTGGTGGAATTCTCTCAGTCTGCCGGCTTGCGGCCGTTCGTGGCGGAAACAGGAGAGAATGTAGAATACCTTTTGTGGAAGGGCTGCATTCAGCATGCCATTCTGGAGCATGGAACGAATCGTTCCGGCAGTGCCCTCCGGACGCAGGGTAAATTCGGTTTCCTTTGCCTTGACCGTGTACATTTCCTTCTGTACCACGTCTGTGGTTTCGCCAACAGACCGCAGGAACAAGTCGGTGCTTTCAAAGGTTGGAATCCGCATTTCATGGAAGCCGAAACACTTTGCGGTGTCCCGTGCAACCTGTTCCACGGTATACCATTTGGAAATATTCTCTGGTGTAATGTCTTCCGTCCCTTGCGGACGTGTGATTTTGAGTGCCATAGATAACCTCCGATAATCGAAAAAATTGTCCCTTTCTGATTGCAGAAAAGGACAGAATCATTGGGAACGCTTGTCAGATGGGCAGGTTGCCGTATTCCCGCCAATCCAGATCGCCACGTTCCAATGCCATAATTAACGCTTCTGCTGTTGCAATATTGGTTGCAACCGGAACATTGTGGACATCGCAGAGGCGGAGCAGTGCCATTTCGTTCGGTTCCGATTCCTTGCGGTTGATCGGATCCCGGAAGAACAGCAATACATCAATTTCATCGCAGGCAATGCGAGCTGCAATCTGCTGATCGCCGCCCTGTCTGCCGCTGAGATAACGCTGGATTTCCAGACCGGTTGCTTCACTGACCAGTTTTCCGGTTGTACCGGTCGCACAGAGCTTATGGCGAGATAAAACGCCACAGTATGCGATACAAAACTGAATCATTAGTTCTTTTTTTGCATCATGTGCAATGAGTGCAATTGTCATATCAGAAAACCTCCTTTTTCGGATCAAATGGTTACAGCATGTACTTGTTTTCAGAACCCGAATCTATCTATTTTTTTGGGAATGGGTTTCGAGTCAACGCCGTCTTACCTTTTATTATAACATAAATTGTCCGAATGTCAAAGATTTTCGTTCGTGGAATTGCAAAATTGTGAAAAATGAATTGAAATTTATCACCAACTTTGCACAGATTGCACAAAAAATATGTCAAAATTTAGGGATTTGATGTGGTATTTTTTTCCATATTGGTTTTTTGTCGGGTTTCCATTCTTTCATATGCTTTCAGGACATCCCGAATCATATACTTGCTGTATTCCGCCCCTTCTACAACGCAAGCGAATGCAATTTTCGGGTTATCCGCAGGGGCATAACCAATGAAGAAAGAATCCTGAACTCTGCCGCCGCCAGCCTGTGGCGTACCGGTTTTGATGGCAACATCATAGCCCAAATCAGCCAGTGAATATTTATCCGGCATATTGGTAACAGAAGCGGCAATCATTCCCTGTTGGATGTAAGTGTAGACATCATCGTGCTGAATCGGAATCGTTTCCGCAACCGTCGGTTCGATGTCTTTGATTTTTTCTGTGAGGTTGTAGTCCCACAGGCTATCGACCAGATGGGGTTGATAGCGAACGCCCTTGTTGGCGATGGTGCTGGCAACGACCGCCATTTGCAGTGGTGTGACAGCGGTTTCCGATTGACCGATTGCGGCTTGCAGGACGTGACCGACTGTCCATTCCCAGCCGTATTCTGCATAGGTTTCCGGATTGGCGAATCTGCCGGCAGCGTCACCCGTTTCAATTCCGGTTGGACTGCCCAAGCCGTACAACTCTGCATATTTGGTGAGGTTGTCAATCGTCAGGGCTTCGGAAAGCTGATAGAAATAGATGTTACAGGAATACTGTAACGCCTGTACGACGGAAATATTCCCATGAGAGCCGGTGCAGTAGTAAGTGTGCCCCTTGTATTCATAGGAATGTCCGCAGAAATAAGTAGAAGAACCAGCAACAATGCCTTCATTCAAGCCAGCAGTTGCGGTAATCGTCTTAAAAGTAGAACCCGGACGGTATAGGCCAACTGTTGCTCGGTCGAGCAGCGGAGAGGTTTCATCCGATGCCAGCTTATCATAATCTTTGGTGTAGTCGTTGAGGTTGTAGGTGGGGTAGGTTGCCAGCCCTAAAACGCTGTTATCGGTGGTATCCAGTACCACCAACGCACCGCTGGTGACTTTTCCTAGTCCTTCGCCCTCTGTCTTTGCATCTCGCAGCTTATCAAAATTTTTGATGAAGTTGCCAAGAATGTTCTGCAAGTCTTTTTGGAATGTGCTGTCTACCGTCAGCATCACCGTATGCCCAGCCTGTACCGGAACAGTCACTTCCGAAGAAACTACAGTGCCATTCTGAACGGAGATGGTTTTTGTTCCGTCTTTTCCTCGCAGTTCGGATTCCATTGCCTGTTCAATGCCGCTTTTGCCGACGGTGTCATCCAAATCATAGCCCTCTTTAGAAAGCTCTTCGTATTCCTCTGCATAGATAGGCCCAACTGTTCCGATTTCATGCGGGATGACATCGCCCTGTGTGACTGTGCGAATCGCATCTTCAATGATATTCACGCCCGGCAGAGATAAGCCCCGTTCTTTGATTTCCGTGACAATCTGCAGCGGAATATCTTTTACCAGCGTGAATTGATTGCTCATGGAGAAGCCACGCAGCTGCATTTCATAGCGGATTCCGGCAATCATTCGCTTTTCTTCCTCTGTGTAGGTGTCTGCAATCTCGTACTCGTCAATCAAGCGATCCATGCAGTTTTCAGCGGTTGCATAGAGGTTGAGGTTTAGTGTTGTCCGGATTTCATCTAGCGTGTCTTGGTCGTCTGTCGTAAAGGTAAAGGGTGCTGTTTTAGAGATTGGCAGTGACTCTTCAAAGGTCACGTCTACATCTGCAAGCAGGTGCAGCAGCTGTAAAAGCACTTCGTTTCCGCTTTCGTTGTCTTTCGGGAACGAATCCGGTTCAATGATAATGTTATAGCCGACACTGTTCTGTACAATGGGGTCGCCGTTGCAGTCTACAATTTCCCCACGGGTTGCAGCAATGGTTTGGGTGTAGGTGTCCGTGCTGTAGTGCTGGCTGATATAGGTGTTGCTGTCTACAATCTGGATTTTCATCAGCCGATAGCCGCAAAGGCAAGCGGATGAGAGCACGAGCAGGGTTGCACCAGCAGCTTTTACATAAACAGAAATTGGTTTTTTCATAAGCTTCCTCCGGAAGAACCCCGTTCATAAGATTCAATGGTTGTATGAATCGCTTGCTCAATGGTGCGGTTGCTGTTGGGCATCAAGCGTTCGTGGATGAAGTGGAAGATGCCATAAAGCGGTAGGGCAGCGATTAGCGTATACCCGCAGCTCGGCAGGATGACCTTGAGAAAGACCAGCGAAATATGTTCATATCCCCAAATGACATAGTAAAAGAGAAAATCCTGTGTCCCTAAAAGCACACTGACGACAGCGGTTAGAATCAGCAGATTCCAAACACGCTGTTGCAGAAATTGCGTATAAAGCCAAGCGGTGATGAAGCAAATCAGCATCATGGGGATGGCATAGAAGCCCGCTAAGCGGTTACAGCTGAAATCCAGCAGGAAACCGCAGAGAATCCCGATGAAAACCGCTGCCCCCTGCTTAACATTGGAGGCAATGCAGAGTGCAACCGGAATCAGCAGCAATGGTTTTACATAGTCGCCAGCGTTTTGAAACGCTGTGCAGAGCACAATGACAACGAAATAAAAAATCCAGCGAACAACTGAATTTCGTTTTTGAGCCGGCGTGGTGCGGGCTGGTTTAATTTTGCCCATTTGCAGCCTCCATTCCGGTCGTCAGAACTGTAACAGTTGTAGTGGTTTCCGTTGTCGTTTCTGCAAGCGTAGTTGTTCCAGCGGTGACGGTTGTTTGAACGGCAGTCTGGTCTTCTGGAATCGTTTCCGCACCCTTTCCGTCATAGTCCAGAATCACCATGACACTGGTCAGGGCATCGAAGTTCACAGCTGGATTCAGAACGGCATATTTGCTCAGACCGCTGTCCATCAATTCCAGATGGTCAACCGAGCCGATGAGATAGCCTTGCGGAAATAGTCCGCCCGTTCCGGATGTTTTAATGAGGTCGCCCTCTTGCAATTTGGTGTCCCGTTCCAGATAAATCATGCGGCACTGATAATCCGCAGCAAGGGAAATTTCCCCCTCTAAAATACCGGTATCGCTGCCCGTGGCAGACATTGCACCGATGGAGAGTTTCGGGGAACAGATGGTTTCCACGGTGGAATATGTATTGGAAACATTGGAGATAATTCCAACAATGCCCTCTGCTGTTACCACAGGGTCTTGCAGTTCAATGCCATCATCCGAACCCTTGTTGATAATAAAGCTGTGGAAGGGGTCGTTTGTGACATATCCAATGATGGAACAGGGGTCAGAAAGCACATAGTCAGCGTGTTCTTTTTTGATGCCCATGAATTTTTCCAATTCTGTCAGCTGCTGTTTGGTATCCTCATAGTCCAGTAATTTATTTTTCAGTGCTGCATTTTCTTCTTTCAGGCGGTCATTTTCTGTTTGGTAGCTGGTTTGGTTGGTGAATGCGGTCACCAGACGTTCTGCTTGTTTCGAAACGGTCTGGGTAACTTGCCGCAGCGGATTCAGCACGACCCCCATCACGCCAGTAGTTTGTCCGCCTTGCATGGCAGCATAGAGCAGGACGCCGATTAACAACGCCAGAATACAAAGTAAAAAGCGAAGTCGATTTCGCTTGAAGAAATCACCCATTTGTTTTTCCCTCCTTTGGATTCTGTATTAATAGCGGTTGTCTTCCATGAAAGCATCCTGATAGCGTTCTAAGTTGGAAAATAATTTTCCTGTGCCCTCTGCAACGCAATCGAGCGGATATTCTGCCACCAAGACCGGCATGCCTGTTTCCTTGTGAATCAGGCGGTCAATGCCTCGCAGCAATGCACCGCCACCGGAAAGAATAATGCCTCGGTCAATAATATCAGCAGACAAGTCCGGCGGAGTCTGTTCCAAGGTATACTTGATGGCATCGACAATGCGGGCGAGTGGTTCAGACATGGCATCTCGCACTTCAGAGCCTGTGATGTTGATGGTTTCCGGCAGTCCGTTCAGGAGGTTTCTGCCCTTGATTTCCATGGCATCTTCTCGCTCCATCGGGAATGCAGAACCAATTTGAATTTTAATATCTTCCGCAGTGCGTTCGCCGATGAGCAGGTTATACCGTTTTCGGATGTGGTTGATGATAGCAGCATCCAATTCATCACCGCCGCAGCGAATGCTTTTAGAGGAGATGATACCACCCAAGGAGATGACTGCTGCTTCACTCGTACCGCCGCCAATGTCAACAATCATGCTGCCGATGGGTTCGAGCGTTGGCAGACCTGCTCCGATGGCAGCTGCCATGGCTTCTTCTACAATGAGTACATATTTTGCCCCTGCCTGTTCGACCGCTTCCTTGACGGCACGCCGTTCTACCGTTGTAACGCCGGAGGGCACACAGATGATGACACGGGCTTTGGTGAAAGTTTTTCCTCGCAGTGCTTTGCGGATGAATTCCTGTAACATTATAGTTGTGGTTTCAAAGTCCGCAATGACACCATTTTTCAGCGGTTTCACTGCAACAATAGAACCGGGCGTTCTGCCAATGACTTCCTTGGCTTCTTTTCCCACATATTTTGCAGAATCGGTGTGGGTATTCACTGCCACAACGGAGGGTTCTCGGATGATAATGCCTCGTCCCCGCAGATAAATCAATGTATTTGCAGTACCAAGATCGATACCAATATCTTTGATAAACATTTTGTTTGCACCTTTCTATGCTAAAAGACTCTGACGGCGAGCGAATGATTGTATTTATATGATTTCTGTCGCCGGACGGGTAAAAAACAATCCAAAAAAAGCAAAAACCGCTTTACAGAAAAAACGGTCATGCGATGCTGCTGAGAAAAAAGGCAGCAAATCAAATGAGAAGAGAAAGTTTTGTTTTTATTTTTTATTATAGCACAAATTGCTGGGACTTGCAATTGCAGATGCTGTAAAATTATCCGAAAAAGTCGGGGAAAAAAGTGTATGATTTGCAGCAATCAGCTGGTGAGTTTGCCCACGATCTTGGGTGCAGTGAAAATGCAAACCACAATCATGATAATTTGCCCAACGGATATATGAAACTGTAACGCAAGGGCGAGATTGATCACTTTTAAATCCAGATGAATGGTATCAAAACCCCAGTCCATGGCAGTGCTGAGGAATCCCAGAGCGGTAATTTTTTCTCCGATTGCAGCCAGCACGCCACCAACTGCCAGTGCGACGACATAAACCAATATGTAAAGCAGAATTTTCTTAAATTTTTCCATGAAAAAAGGACTCCTTCTGTCATCATTCTTTGTTTGGAATCGGTTCAGACAGTCGGCACAGCAGCGGAGAAAGGTGCTGTACCACTACACACTGAACCATGCATTAAAAAGCTCCAGTAGAACCGAATCCGTTTGTGCCTCGTTCCGTTTCCGGAAGCTGTTCCACAACGGTGCAGGTCGGGAAGAGCACAGGTAATACCACCAACTGTGCAATTCGCATGCCGGGTTCTACGGAGAAGGGTTCTTTGCCGAGATTCATCAGCGGAACGAGCAGTTCGCCCCGATAGTCGCTGTCGACCAGCCCAACGCCGTTTGCCAGATTGATGCCATGTTTAGAAGCCAGTCCGGAGCGTGCCATGATGAACAGGGCAACATCTTTACGGTCTGGGGCAGCTGCAATTCCGGTGGGAATGCGGACAATTTCCCCAACTGGAATAGAAACAGGGGCTTCAAGAGCCGCATATAAATCATATCCGGCACTTCCGGCAGTTGCTTGTGTGGGAATGGTTGCATAGGGTCGTAGGCGTTGGATTTGTAATTGCATAAAAACCTCCATGGTGTTGGTGTTTTGATGGGACGATTATTTCCCGACAACGGACGGGAGTCCTCGGAGAAGCAGCCCACGGGTATAAGCTGCCGGAGCAGATGCACAGGGTGCTTGATAATCCGCAAGAATCGCCTGAATCTGTTTCGGGGATTCAATGGAAAACGACAGCAGCAATGTGGAAAAGCCTTGCAGCTGTTGAAAACGGTCTGCCACCCAGACTGGAACAGCGTTGTAAATAACGGTGTATCCCTCTGTGCAAAAGACTGGGAATGTGCGGTTGGTGCGGTCTTTGAGCTGATGCTTGCAGGAACGGCAGCCAACTTCTTCCCGAATCGGGCAGAGTCGTGTTTTCATCACCGGAAGATGTCCATAGGCGAAGATACCAGCCGGCAGCCAGTCGCAACAGGACAGAGCCTGCCGAATGGTCAATTCCACAGAAAGCAAGGTGTCGGATACGCCGTACTGCTGAACGACTGCCACGCTGTGGCGGTTGGTGAGATTCAATCCCGTTCCGCCGTGCAGTTCCAAGCCAAGTTGCTTTCCCAGTACGAGATGTGCGATGGTGTCGCAGAGAATGGCGTTCCAACCGATAGCCTGACAGGCTTGCAGCCGTTTCCGGAGGGTTGTTTCATCCGGAGCAAAAGTTGGAAGCGTCAGAATGGCGTTTGAAATTGGTTGTGAAAGCTGTTCCGCCAAGTGCAACGGCAGCAGTAATTTGTCAGTGGGGAAGTCGCTATTTTGCACAGTGTGCAGCTGTTCCATAGTTTGCACTTGTACCCAGTAATTCGGCTTTTTGGGGGCAGAATGAGGCTGTTTTGGCAGGTGCAGCGGAACTTCTGCCAGTGTATATTGCGGAGTGTTGGCAGCTTTTCGGGCGGCTTGTAGCTGTTCGATTGCCGTTCTGCGGAGTGCATTCAAAGTTGCAGCAGAAACGGTTGCTTTTCCGTCACAGATTGCGGTCAGACTGTCCAGCTGGTAGGCAGTGTTTCCGAGTTTTCCAAGCTGCCGTTCTAAAAATGCTGCATCGCAAGGCTTGTTTTTCGCCAATTCCGGCGGTGCATCTTGAACAGTTACCGATGTGCCATCTGGTAAAGTTGCAGTCAGAGAAACCGGCTGCTCTAGAATGACCGTTGCCGCCATCGTGAGCGGTAGGCGAACGGCTGGCTTTTTCGCCAATTCTGCCAGCTTCGGCAAAACAGCGTTGGCAGCAGTCACATCTTCTTTCTGCCGAACGCCAAACATTTGTTTCCGCTGTCCGGTATAATAGCCGTCTGTGAATCCGCTGCGAGAGAATACCGCACGTAACATCTGTAAATCTGGCTGTTTGCCCGCTTTCAGTTGCCGGAGAGCGGTAACCGCTGCCGCTACATATTCCGGCCGTTTCATTCTGCCCTCGATTTTCAGAGAAGCAATGCCATCTGCACAGAGCTGCTGATAATGGGGTAACAGACAGAGGTCTTTCAGAGAGAGTGCGGCTGCCTGCGGATTTTTTGCAGCGGTAAAGGGCAGCCGACAGGCTTGTGCACAGCAGCCACGGTTGGCACTGCGTGCACCAATTAGAGCGGAGAGATAACACTGTCCGGAAATACACATACAGAGTGCTCCATGGACAAATTGCTCCACTTCCAGTCCAATTGCACAGACTGCCTGAATTTCGGAGCGAGTCATTTCTCTGGCGACAACGACACGGGAAAATCCGTGTTCTTTTGCCCAGATTGCACCGGATGGGGAACAGATGGTCATCTGTGTGGAGGCATGCAGCGGCATTTCCGGAATCCGCTGATGAATGTAGTCGGCAACGCCCAAATCCTGTACAATGCAAGCATCCATTCCAACCGCAGCAGCAGTTTGAAGCAGTTCATCCAACGCTGCCCATTCGGTATCAAATACCAGTGTATTGACCGTCAAATAGAGTTTCACACCGTTGGTGTGGCAGAAATCCGCTGCTTCCCGGAGTGCAGCAGCATCGAAGTTATGGGCATTCTGTCGGGCAGAAAAGAGCGTTGCACCAATGTAAACTGCATCTGCACCACAGTGCACGGCAGCAGTCAACGCTTCCATGCTGCCGGCAGGTGCTAAAATTTCAGGGGATTGCCTCATGCGTTCGCCGTCTGCCGATTATTTTGCAGTTCCTTTTCGAGGGCTTCGATTCTTGCCAGTAACTGCTTGTTTTCTGCAATGGCATTGTCATAGGCGAGTCGATTTTTTCCGGCTTCATCGACATATTCTTTTGCCTGTTCCCGCAGAGCGTCCAGCCGCTGGGTTGCCTTGTTCAGGTCATCCAGTGTGGAGAGAGCCACCATAATGGCAGCTGCAAACGGGGAAGTACTGGAGTTTGAACCGGAAACCTCAGAAATACGGTTTTCCAGCGTACGGGCAAGACCGATGACATAATTCGCAGATTCTGCGGTTTGGAGCATGAAGTCTTTTCCGCAGATTACAACTTTTACCTTATTAGTCATAATTTGGAAGATTCCTTTCAGTTTGTTGATTCCAGCTGCAAATAGAAGATACCACTTTTATTATAATGCTTTTTTCGGGAAAAGAAAAGATTTTTTGTGAAAAAATGTGGAAATCTATTTAAAATGCAGGGGCAATTCTTATTTGCTGGCAGCCTGTTCTCTCCGCTGCAATTCTTCCAGAATCATCTTGTTGACTTTGTTGATGTCACCGCAGCCCATGGTGATGACCAAGTCACCTGGTTCAACGTGGTCGCAGACATACTGGCAGACATCCGCAAAGTTCTTGTATTTGCGTTCATCATTGGATTCTGGGTCGGTTTCATCCTGTGGAAACCAAACAGCCCCCGGAATTTTTTCGCCAAGCTGACGGGTAAAGATGTTATAAGTGTTCTTTTCCCGAGAACCCATAATATCCGTTAAAACAGCATGGGTCGGAATGGAGAGAGCTTTTGCAAAGTCATCGAGCAGCACAGCGGTACGGGAGTAGGTGAATGGCTGGAAAACTGCCCAAACGGCATGGAATGGCATTTCCATGGCTGCCTGTAAGGTAACGGTCAATTCTGTTGGATGGTGACCATAGTCGTCTACAACGGTAACACCGCAGGCTTCGCCCTTTTTGTCGAATCGTCTGCCAGCACCGTGGAAGTTGCCCAGACCATTTACCGCATCTTCAAAGGAAATGCCAACATAGCGAACTGCTGCAATTGCTGCGAGAGCGTTCAAGACATTGTGCACGCCAGCGATGTGCAGGACAACCGTTCCGAGCAATTCGCCGTGGTAAAGGACGTCAAAGTGTGTTTCCAGACCGGAAACATGAACAATGTTGGTTGCAACGTAGTCATTGCCTTCCTTTTCGCCGAATGTAATCAGTTCTTTTCCAGTAATGCCTTCCACAGCCTTGCAGGTCTTTTCATCATCGCCGTTGTAAATGACCACTTTAGAGGTGTTTTCTGCAAACTTGTGGAAAGAACGAATGATGTTTTCAACTGTTCCAAAGTAGTCCAGATGGTCAGCGTCAATGTTCAGCAGGACGGCAATATCTGGATACAGTTTCAGGAAAGTGTCTACGAATTCACAGGCTTCACAAGTCATGATGTCACTGTTTCCGCAGCGGCCGCTGCCGTGAATGCAGGCAAGCTTTCCGCCAATGACAGCGGACGGGTCTGCTCCGGCATCGAAGAGAATCTGTGTTGTCATGGAAGTGGTGGTTGTTTTGCCATGTGTGCCGGCGATGCAGATGGCGTTGTCATACCAGCTGGTTACGAGTCCGAGCAGTTCGCTCCGTTCCATCAGGTCAACACCGTGTTTTGCAGCTTCTTTTGCAGCAATCAGTTCCGGATTATCTGCCATAATGGCAGCGGTGTAAACAATCAGGTCAGCCCCTTCGATGTTTTCGGCACGCTGTCCCATCATAACGGGGATGTCCATATCCCGAACGGCTTGCAGGGTTTCCGATTCGTTGTTGTCAGAGCCGGTGATATAATAGCCTTTTGTGTGCAGAATCTGCACCAGTGGATACATTCCAGAGCCGCCAATTCCGATAAAATGGATATGCTTTTTACAATTTAATATTTCTTTGTTCAAAAAAATCACTCTTTTCTTTCTTGTAAACTTCATTTGATTCGTGTATACTATTACCCATATTCCAACCAGCTGCAAATTTGTGACAGGATGGAATATGTGTAACGTCTGTCTGATGATTCTGACCGCATCCAAAAGCTGCGGATGCAGGGAAGAAGCATCGGGTATTCGTAGCCACAGCTGCAAGTCTGGTTACGCTGTCTTAGAGGAGGTCATCTTATGGAAATTACAGATATCAAAATCAGAAGAATCATCACCGAAGGACGGCTGCGTGCAGTTGTTTCGATTACGCTGGACAATATGCTTGCGGTACATGACATCAAGATTGTACAGGGTGACGAACGGTTGTTTGTGGCAATGCCGAGCCGGAAGGATGAAAATGGTGTCTTCCGAGATATCGTCCATCCGATTTCTGCTGCTGCTCGAAAGAAGCTGGAAGCAGAAATCATGGAAACCTACCAACAGCACCTGGCACTGATGGAAGCGGAAACAGAGGCTGCACAACATGCACAGCATGTTTAATGGGAAACCATATTTTTATTCTTTTTCCTGATTTTTGATTTTGGGACAACCTGCAAAGAACTGGCAGGCTGTCCTTATTTTTTACCCTGAATCTGGAGCAGTGCCCAAGTCTTGAGAATGGCAAGCTGGGTTTTTGCATCCGCAATTTTTCCATCCATAATCATGGTAACGACTTCTTCCAGCGGCAGTTCCAGAACATCCAGAAATTCTCCAGCGTCTAAATCCTGCTGCATCGGAGCGGAGAGGTCTTCTGCCAGATACATATGAATGACTTCGGTATCATAGGCAGGAGTTGGGTAGAGATAGCCGAGTTCAGTATATTTTTTGCAGGTTCTGCCGACTTCTTCCCGAAGTTCCCGCAGACCGCATTCCAACGGGTCTTCACCGGGTTCTCGTTTTCCGGCTGGGATTTCTAAGGTGACTTCGTGGAACGGATAGCGGTACTGCTGTACCATCAGAACGGTTTGCCGTTCGGTCAGCGGAACAACGCAGACACCACCGCTGTGGTGTACCACGTCCCGTTGTACAATTTTTCCGTCTTCCAGTTCCGCAGTGTCTTTGGTGACATGGAAAATTTTTGCCTGATAAACCAAATCACTGCTTTTTGTGATTTCATTCAAATGCATGTGTCATCTTCCTTTCTATTGGATACAATGGATATAATTAGTTTGCCGTTTCTTCGGCGGAATAATCCACGCAGCAGACGGATTCTGCTTTTGGACTTGGATGTCGCTTGTTATAGATGCCGGCAACTGTGAGGTATCCGGCAAATAAAACCAGACCGCTCAGAGAGAGCAATGCACCGGCTTTCAATCCAGGGGTGTGATAGGTGAATGTAATTTCGCTGTCGCCAGCAGCAACCGGCACTGCCATAAAGCCAACATCTGCCTTTTCAATAGAAACTGGTTCGCCGTTGACTTCTGCTGACCAGCCTTCCTCCCATGGCACACTGAAAAAGACGAGGTTTGCATGGTCTGTGGAGATGGTTGCATGGAAGCCTTTGCTGTTATAGGTGAATGAATCGCAGGCAGTTTTTGCCCGTTCGGTGCACTCTGCCAGTAAATCTTCATCGGACATCTGGGGAACAGCATCCGGCAGCTTCTGCATATCCTTTTGATACGTTTCTACTGCATCATCTTCCAATACCAGTGCTCGCAATAATAGATTGCAGCGGTCAGATTCGGAATAGCTTTCCCACTGGGAACGGCTGACATAGGTGTCAAATGTAAAGCCCATTGGCAAAGCGTAGTCGTTTTTGTAGATGTGGAAACCATTCTGGGTGTCGTAGTAGGAGAAGCCTGGCAGGTCGATGCCCTCTGGCTCTAAGTTATCCGGTGTAACTTCATCGAAATAATACCGGACAGAGAATAGATAGCGGATTGCCTTGCAGGAGCGTTCCGGACGAGAGGCAACATCTCTTGTTACGCCGATTTCCGGATAAAATTCCATGATGGAAGCCGGAACAACGCTGTGAAATGCCCGCATACACGGCAGCCCCCAGAACATCGGGTAATTATCTCGGTCTTTGGAGATGTCAATGCGGAAGAAATCATCCTCTGAAACGGCAATTTTCACATCGCCCTCTTTGTCGATGGCTTTGTCAATATATTCTTCTGCCCGCTGTGGTGTGTATGCACCAAAATAAACCACGGTCATTGTACAGAATGTGCAGGCTGCTACCGTCATCGGCAGTGCCATTGCAAGGATGGGCTTTCCAGCACGCCGGCGGTGGAACAGAAAAGCAGTTGCCACCAGAGAAAGTATACAAATGCCCAGAACCAAATAAAAATGCAGCGGATATTCTGCAAATTTCCCCCATGTCACCTTGTCGCCGTTCTTTGTCGGCAGAATCGAAATCACGCCGAAAACTGCCATCATCAGGGCAGAAATGCCCAAACCGTATTTTGCAGAAATCGTGGTGTTGTCCAGAACGTATGCAGTCATCAGTGCCATGATGCAGATGGGCATATAGAACCATCTTGCATAATAAGACCCATTCAACGCATAGAAGCAACTGTTCAGAATCGGAACAAAAGCACAAATTGTACAGAGCAGAACCAGCCGCTTTGCCCAGTGTCCCTCTTTGTATTTACAGAACGAGAGCACCCCAACCATGGAGAATAGCGGTAAATAGCCGCCAATGGATGCCCATTTTGCATCGTTGCTGGAGAATAAGTTCGGGCGAGCCGGAACATCCGGAATCAGGAAAAAGCTCTCAATGATTCTCCAGATACGGGTACGGTCGTTGTAGGCGAGCATATCCATGCCATATAGACGGGAGGTAATGCGGTTGTTTGCCAGAATCGCAAGGGCAGACGGCAGGAGCAGGAAGCAGGCGAGTAATACGCCAATGATGGCTTCGAGTGCCAGCCGGAAAAACTTTTTCGGGGTTGCGTGAAAATCCTTGGAGAAACACCGCACAATGAAATACAAAACCAAAAAGACGGCTTGCCCCGTGAAGAAAAAGTAATTGATACAGCCCATGAGAGCGACCGCAAGAGCAAATACGCCTTTTCGGTTCTGGTTGATGGATTCTTCCATCGCAATCAGTAGCAGCGGAAAGAAAGCGGTGACATCCTGAAAGTGGTTGAAAAAGAGATTGAACAGCTGAAATCCCGAAAACGCATACAGCAGCCCACCAATCAGGGCAGCGTTTCGACTGCGGACAAATCGCTGAATATAAGCGTAAGCCGTCACGGCTGCAATGCCATGCTTCATAGAGAGCAACACCGGAAGAGCATAGAGCATCCAGCTGCGAGGCAGAATCGTGGTAATCCAGAAGAACGGGCTGCCTAGGAGATAAAAGGCATATGACCCGATGAAGTTTGCTCCCAAATCAGTGTACCAGTTCCAGCCGAAACTGCCGCTGCGAACTGCATCGTTTGCGAGAGAATAGAACGGCAGCTGCTGGGAATTGTAGTCCCCGTAGTAGAGAAAATAGCCATGTTCCAGACACATCGCCGGCAAATAGACAATCAGCAGTGCACCAAATCCCAGCAGAAATGCAAATAGATAATTGTGGAACAGACTGCGGTTGGATATGGATTTTTGGATGGAAAAACGCATGACTTAGAAACCTCCGGAGTGATGAAAAAATATAGGAAACCTTTTTGCAGTTGCTGCATAGAATAAAGACAGGAATACCAGCCGCCGCTTACAGAGAAATGTGTGAAATAAAAATACCGCCCTTTTCATAGTCAATGTAGGCATAAGACGGCGGCATACCGTCCCGTGGCTGAGCGGCACTGCCCGGATTCATCAGATAAACGCCGTTGCGGTATTCGTTGCGGCGAACGTGGGTGTGTCCGTGCAGGACGATGTTACAGCCCTCTGCAATCGCTTCTTCTACCAGAATATCGGGGGTGTAGGAAATCGCATGGCGGTGTCCATGCACGGCAAAGATACGATGCCCCGGAATCAGGTCAATGGTGCGGCTGATGGGTAAGCTGCTGTTAAAGTCACAGTTTCCCCGTACTGCATAGAATTTAGATTCCCATTCTGGATGACAGGATAAAAATAATTTGACATCCCCTTCGCTATCGCCAAGATGAATGCAGGCATCTGCATCAGCGTGTCGGGCTAAAATGGTTTCTAATACCTTGGGGTTGCCGTGGGTATCGGATAGAACAATAATCCGCATAAGAATGTTCCTTTCTATGGATTGAAATTTCTCCTCTGGAACAAGGTGCAGAGGAGCTGGTCAAAAATGACATCCCTTTTATTATAACATAAACGAATCACAATTACAACCTATTTTTGAAAGGAGTTTGCCATGAAACTACCGCCTTCTAAAATGGATGGACTACTGGAAATGGTGGGGAAAAAGCTGGGGGTTTCTCCGGAACAGCTGCGGTCGGATTTAGAATCTGGAAAACTGGAGCAGGCAATGCAGAATCTGCCGAAAAAAGAGGCTGCGAATGTACAGAACCTGTTGAAAGACCAGAAAAAAGTCGAACAGCTGATGAATACGCCGCAGGCAAAAGCGTTATATGAAAAATTGATGGGGAAGTAACGAATCCATGGATGGGATGATGGAGAAAATGCAGTCGCTGCTCTCCGACCCAGAGAGTATGCAGCAATTGCAGGAACTGGCACAGATGTTGCAGGCGGACAGCGGACAGGAGTCCACAGAAACGGAATCCGCTCCGACTGCCACAGAACAGACAGATGCAACTGCTTCCGGCGGCGGTCTGGATTTGGGAGCATTGATGAAGGTTTCTCAGCTAATGGGGTCGGCAAAAGAGGACAGCGATGCCGCTTTATTGCTGGCGTTGAAACCGCATTTGCGAGAAGAACGGCAAAAGAAAGTGGAAAAGGCAGTGAAGATGCTGAAACTGCTGTCGATTTGGAGCATGTTGAAAGAAAGCGGTATGCTGAAAGATTTCTTATGATGATTTTGCATAGAGGCGGTGCTGCCGGAAAGGGGGCGAATGGACGATGCCGCAATATACCCGACAGGATGGCGATGCAATGCGGCAGGATGCCATTCGCCGTTCCAAAGAAATGTATCATCGGGCAGCGATTCCGCAACCAACGCCGCAGCGAAACTATGATTTTTTACCGCTGCGAGAGGAATCAGGGGCAGCTTCCGGCGGTATGCGGAAAAGTCCGCTGGATTTGGGAAATCTGCTGGGCGGATGGAATCCAGCAGAATTGCTGGAACATCTCGACAAAGACCAGATTTTGATTCTGGTGTTACTGGTCATGCTCTATAAAGAGGGCGGCGATAAAAAATTGATGATGGCGTTGGCGTACTTACTGACCTGAAAAACGGAGGATTCGGGCAAGATGGAACAGGTTGTTTTCTGGGCGATTTGGGCAGCATTGGCGGTATTTATGGGCTATTTTTATCTGCATCATGCACACGGCATTCGTTCTTTTTTGCGAGGAACGGGAACGGGTCTGGTAGCATTGTTGCTGCTGCATGAACTGGGTGGATGGATTGGATTTGCACCGGAGGTGAACGGTTTCAATCTCATGCAAGCGGGAATTTTGGGTGTGCCAGGGGTTCTGTTGATGATGGCGGTTCATTTTTTTCTGTGATGGTGCAATGAGAAACGCCGCGGGCGACTGCGGTCAAGCTGTCCCTCTTAACAAAGGTATTGATGAGAGAAATTTGAAATCTAGAAGAAACGGAGAAATGCTGTTCGCCATTCCAAAAACAAAGAAACTTCAAGCAAACTATAATCTAAGAAAGATTCATAGGCAATTCGGACAACGCACCCACCGGCGAACCGCACACAGGCAGACAGCGAAGCGATTCTGCCGAATGGTTCAGAACGATTTTCCCTAGAAGATAAAATTCAAGACAACCTCTTGATTTTTTCCGAAAATTTGCTATAATAAAGAGGATGAATCCATACAAGATTCACCAAAATTTTTGGAAATGAGGGATCTGTCATGCGTAAAAAATTGGATACTACCGGTAATGTATTCCCGATGCCGGTCTTGATGGTGGCAACGTATAATGAAGATGGCAGCGTGGATGTCATGAATGCTGCTTGGGGAACGATGCAGGAAAGCGGCATTGTTGCTTTGAATCTGTCGGAATCCCACAAGACCACCCAGAATATTTTGAAGAGAAAAGCCTTTACGGTGAGCTTTGCAGATGCAGCCCACGTTGCAGAAGCAGACTATGTTGGCTTGGTTTCCGGCAACAAAGAACCGGACAAGTTTGCAAAGAGCGGCTTGACGGCTTCTAAAGCAGAATGTGTGGATGCACCGGTCATCAATGAATTTCCGATTTGTCTGGAATGCGAATTTCTGGCATATCAGGACGAGCCGTATAGCTGCGGTGTCATCGGTAAAATTGTCAATGTGACAGCAGATGAAAGCGTTCTGAAAGATGGAAAAGTGGATATTTCTCTGGTCAATGCCATTGCATTCGACCCGTACACTCACGGCTATTATAAAGTAACAGAACGAGTTGGCGAAGCTTTTCAGGATGGCAAGAAGCTGATCAAGTAATCTGTTTTGGATGATTCTTGAACGATTTTCCGCTGTGGCAGGACAGCCGCAGCGGAATTTTTTTCTTTTTTTCGATTTTTTCAAAAAAACACTTGACAAATCACAAAAAGTGTGTTATAGTAAATGACGTTGTGTAATACAACCGAATATCGTATTCTAAAGACAGCTGGTGGTGTTTCACCGTAAGTCCAGCCGAGGAATTGCTTTATCAATGAAAGATACTGCCGCATTCCCTGTCGAATGGCGGCTTTTTTTGGATTGTGATGGCATTTCTTTGATACGATAACAATAGTATCGGAGGTGAATTCACATGGCAAGTGAAAAGATTCTGGAAAGCAAAAAGGCAAAGGTTGCTGCTTTGACTGAAAAGCTGCAGAACAGCGTTTCTTTCGTTCTGGTTGACTACAAGGGGATTACCGTTGAAGAAGATACCAAGCTGAGAAAGGAACTGCGGGAAGCAGGTGTTTCTTACACAGTAGAAAAGAACTCGATGCTGCGTTTTGCATTGAAGGAAATGGGAATCGTTGATTCTTTTGAAGATGTACTGCACGGTACAACTGCAATCGCTGTTTCTAACGATGACCAGACTGCTGCTGCTCGTATTCTGGGCAAGTTCGCAGAAAGCAAGCCGGAAACCTTCAACCTGAAGGCTGGTTATGTAGACGGCGTTGCTTATGACACCGCTGGTGTTATGGCTCTGTCCAAGATCCCGTCCAAGGATGTTCTGTTGGCACAGCTCGTTGGTTCTCTGCAGGGTCCGCTGCGGAAGCTGGCTGCTACACTGCAGGCTCTGGCAGACAAGAAGAACGAAGAAGAAGCTGCATAAGGCAGTGCTCGTTCCCACATACCGCTGCTGCATGACAGCATAGCGGATGATGAAAATATTACAAAGGAGATTATTATCATGGCATCTGAAAAGATTACAAAGTTTATTGACGATATCAAGACTCTGTCCGTTCTGGAACTGTCTGAACTGATCGACGCAATTCAGGAAGAATTTGGTGTAACTGCTGTTATGGCAGCTGCTCCGGCAGCTGGTGCAGGTGCAGCTGCAGCAGAAGAAAAGACCGAATTTGACGTTGTACTGGCTTCCTTTGGTGACGCTAAGATGGCTGTTATCAAGGCTGCTAAGGACGTTCTGGGTCTGGGTCTGAAGGAAGCTAAGGCAGTTGTTGAATCTGCTCCGGCTACCATCAAGGAAGGCGTTTCCAAGGCTGATGCAGAAGCTCTGAAGGCTAAGCTGGAAGAAGCTGGTGCTACCATCGAAATCAAGTAAGTTTTTCTTACTTTTTTCAGTCAAAAAGAATCCCCTTGCAGCAAACGCTGCGAGGGGATTTTTGTTGTAATAAGAAAACCCCCGGCTTTGCCGGGGGATGTTTATTCTCAAAATTGTTCTGATTTCAAAAAAGAAACCACCGCTGGAATCTTTGTCTAACTTTTTGGGGTCAGTTCACAGCAGTGGTTTTTCTTTTTATATTTATATTTGGTTTATTTGATGCGGAGCGTGCGAATCGCATTGCAGATTGCAATCATGGCAACGCCAACATCTGCAAATACCGCAGCCCACATATTTGCAAGCCCCAATGCCCCTAAGATTAACACAATGCCTTTTACGCCCAGTGCAAATACAATGTTTTCCCGTACAATTCGTTTTGTTTTGCGGGCGATTCGGATCGCAACTGGCAATTTATCCGGATTGTCATCCATCAATACTACATCTGCTGCCTCAATTGCAGCATCGCTGCCCATTGCACCCATGGCAATGCCGACATCTGCACGAGTCAAAACCGGTGCATCGTTGATGCCATCGCCAACATAGGCGAGCAGTTTGCCTTTCTTTTGTGAATGCAGCAGGTCTTCCAGGCACTGGACTTTATCCTGCGGGAGCAGTTGTGCATGTACTTCGTCCATATGCAGCGTGTTGGCAACTGCCTTTGCAGTCTGTTCGGTGTCGCCGCTGAGCAGAACCGTTTTTTCAACGCCAAGTGCCTTGATTGCCTGAATGGCAGCGGCAGAAGTTGGCTTCAACGGGTCAGCAATTAAAATGCAACCCTGATAAACATGGTCAACTGCAATGAATACTTTTGTACCCGTCAACGATTTTGTTTCTGCCGGAACGGAAATATTTTGCTGTTCGAGCATCGCTGCCTTTCCTGCCAGAACAAGATGTCCCTGAATGGTTGCCTGTACGCCGTTTCCGGCAACTTCCTGCACATCCTGAATTTGTTCTTTTGCAATGGGCTTTCCGTAAGCTTCCCGCAGAGAACTTGCAATTGGATGTGTAGAGAATGCTTCTGCCATGGCTGCCCATTCCAGCAGCTGAGCTTCTGTTGTACCGTTTGCCGGATATTGTCCCGTAACGGTGAATGTGCCTTGTGTCAGAGTACCAGTTTTGTCAAATGCAATCGTATTGACATCTGCGAGAGCCTCCAAGTAGTTGCTGCCTTTGATGAGAATACCGTTTTTTGATGCACCGCCAATGCCGCCAAAGAAGGAGAGGGGGACAGAGATGACCAGTGCACACGGACAAGAGATAACCAAGAATGTCAGTGCACGGGAAACCCATTTCAGCCAAACTGCACCGTTTAAAAAGTTTCCGGTGAGAATCGGCGGAAGAATGGACAGCAGCACGGCTGCAATCACAACAAACGGCGTGTAATATTTTGCAAAACGGGTGATAAATGCTTCGCTTTTGCTTTTGCGTTCGCTTGCTTCTTCGACCAGTTCCAGAATTTTGGAAACGGTAGACTGTGCAAACGGCTTTGTTACCCGAATTTTCAGCAAACCACTTTGATTGATACAGCCACTCAACGCCTCATCTCCGACCGTAACAGAACGGGGGAGAGATTCCCCGGTGAGAGCAGCGGTATCTAAAGTGCTCGTTCCCTCTAAAATGATGCCATCCAACGGAATCCGTTCGCCAGTTTTTACAACAATGGTTTCTGAAACAGCAACTTCATCTGGGTCAACTTCCAGCAGTTCGCCGTTTCGTTCTACTGTTGCAACATCTGGTCGTAATTCCACCAAAGAGGAAATCGCATTTCGAGATTTGTTGACGGCATAGGATTGGAACAGTTCTCCGATTTGATAGAGCAGCATAACCGCAACGCTCTCATCAAATTCCTGCATGGCAAATGCACCCAAAGAGGCGATTGCCATCAGGAAATTTTCATCGAAAATCTGTCCATGTGAAATGTTGCGAATGGCTTTCCAGAGAATATCCCAGCCGACCACAAGATAAGCAGCTGCGAAAATCGGCAGAACGATCCACATAGACGGATGCAGCGTGTGGTCTGTAATCAGTGCTGCGAGAAATAGAACAGCGGCAATGAGAATCCGAATCAGCATACGTTTTTGTTTGCGAGTCATACTGCATCCCTCCTGATGTAAAGAATAAAGTCGTTAGTCTAAGATGGTAACGTCTGGGTTAGCTTTCTTTGCCTTTTTCTTCACTTCTTTCCAAACGCTGTCGAAGTTTTCGTCGGCGATTTCGATGGAAAGCTTCTGGGTCATGAAGCTGACGTTGGCGGAAATCACGCCTTCTACCTGCTGAATGGCACGCTCCATTTTAGCGGCACAGTTTGCACAGTCCAGATCCTGCAATTTGAATGTTTTTTTCATGATGAATCACCTTTCCCTTTTTGATTTTTGAACACATGAGCAATTGTTCATGTTTATGAGTATAGTATAGCATAGGGAAGGGGATTTGTCAAGGGGTTTTTGCAATTTTTTTGAAGAAATTTTCGAGCAATGGGAAAAAGAAAAAACCGCATAGCCTGTCCGAAAACAGGTTATGCGGTTTACGCTTATAAAAAAGTGTAGATTTTGTAATCAAACACCATACTTTGTGGTAGATACCTTAACACCAACACCCATAGTAGAGGTAACGGTGCAAGACTTCAGGTAAGTACCCTTTGCAGCGGACGGCTTTGCCTTTACGATTGCGTCCATCAGAACTTCAAAGTTCTGAACCAGCTTATCAGCACCGAAGGAAGCCTTGCCGATTGGGCAGTGGATGATATTGGTCTTGTCCAGACGATATTCAATCTTACCAGCCTTTGCTTCGTTGATTGCCTTTGCAACGTCCGGTGTAACAGTACCAGCCTTCGGGTTTGGCATCAAACCACGTGGGCCGAGGATTTTACCAAGACGACCAACCAGACCCATCATGTCCGGAGAAGCGATTACAACATCAAAATCCATCCAGTTTTCCTTGGTGATCTTGTCAACGAGATCCTGACCGCCAACGAAATCAGCACCAGCTGCCTTAGCAGCTTCATACTTATCTTCCTTGCAGAATACGCAAACCCGTACAGTCTTACCAGTGCCGTTCGGCAGTACAACTGCACCACGAACCTGCTGGTCAGCGTGTCTAGAGTCAACGCCCAGACGGATATGAGCTTCTACAGTTTCATCAAACTTTGCCTTAGCGTTTTCGCAAACCAGACCCAGTGCTTCTTCAGAAGCATACTGCTTGCTGGCATCTACAGCCTTGCGGCTGTCAACATACTTTTTTCCGTGTTTCATTGATATGATTCCTCCTGATTCAGTGGTAATATCGGTGTGCTGGAACGCACAGCCGATTAGCGGAATGCTCCTCCCACCATTTGAGAAGACAGAGCCGTGCAGCTTGCTGCTGCACCTCCATGCCGCATTTTCATTCTCTTTTAGTCAACAACCACAATTCCCATGGAACGTGCGGTACCAGCGATCATGCTCATAGCGGCTTCCAAAGAACCAGCGTTGAGGTCTGGCATCTTGTGTTCCGCAATCTGCTGAATCTGTTCTTTTGTGATGTTTGCAACCTTTGTCTTGTTCGGAACGCCGGAAGCAGTTTCCAGACCGCAAGCCTTCTTCAGCAGAACAGCAGCCGGCGGAGTCTTTGTGATGAATGTAAAGGAACGATCTGCATAAACCGTGATAACAACCGGGATGATCATACCGATGTCATTCTTGGTTCTTTCGTTGAATTCCTTTGTAAATGCCATGATATTCACACCATGCTGACCCAGTGCAGGACCAACCGGCGGAGCAGGGGTTGCTTTCCCTGCCGGAATCTGAAGCTTAATATAACCTGTAACTTTCTGTGCCATGTTGCACACCTCCATAATGTGGTAAACGGCGGGTGCTGAAACCAGCAGCCCTCCCACGGGAATCCAGTGGATTCCGCTTGCTTATGCGTTTTTTAAGAATCCATCAGAACGACTTGATTCAAAGCAACGGTTGCCGGTGTCTCTTTTCCGAACATCGAAACGAGAACATCGACTGTGCCTTCTTCCATGTTGATATTCTGAACCACACCAACAAAGCCATCCATTGCAGTGCCGCTGATCATAATCGTATCGCCGACTGCATAGTTCACTTCGATGGTTGTTCCAAGGTCAACGCCCAAAGCTTGTACTTCCTGTTCCGAAAGCGGCGTTGGTTCTGACCCAGGGCCAACGAATCCGGTGACACCACGAATATTTTTGACAACATGCCAAGTATCATCTGTATAGATCATTTTGAGAAGTACATAGCTCGGAAATGTCTTCCGTTCCACTTCTCGGATTTTGCCGTCGGTAATCTCGGTTACCTTTTCTGTGGGAACCCGCACTTCCAAAATCATGTCATGCAGTTTCCGGTTTTCCACAACTTTTTCGATGTCCTGGGCTACTTTATTTTCATAGCCGGAATAAGTGTGGATGACGTACCATTTTGCAGTTTCTGACATACAAAGTGCCTCCCTGTGTCCTTACTTAGAAAGTCCCATCAGGAATTGCATCAGGTTCAGGAAGCCCAGATCCAACAGACCGATTACAACGCTGCCGACAATTACAACGCACAAAACCACGAGGGTGTTGTTGAATACGGACTTTTTGGTAGGCCATACAACCTTTTTGAATTCCTTTTTCAGATCCTTAAACCAAGCGGCAATTCTCTTGAAAACGGACTTTTTGTCTTTTTCTTTTTTGGATTTTCCGGAGTCTGCGGCATTCGCCTTTTTTTCCTTCTTGGTAGCCTTTTCTTCTGAAAGAGCCGCCTTTTTTTCTTTGTCGGACATCTCAGAACCTCCAGTCATCACTTTGTTTCTCTGTGCAAAGTATGTTTCCGGCAGAACTTGCAGTGTTTGTTCATTTCAATCCGTTCCGGATTGTTACGCTTGTTCTTCTTGGTTACATAGTTGCGACGCTTGCATTCTGTGCAAGCCAGTGTTACCTTCACTCTCATTATCGGCACCTCCTGCTCTTATACTCCTCCCCGTCCTGCGAATGCAGCGGGAGACGGTTCGTTTGCCTCCCTCAAATACAGGTTTCTCTTGTAAAAAAGCACAAAAAGAAACCCCTGTAACAGAGGTGCTATCATTATATCATGTTTCGCAGCGTTTGTCAAGCGGTTTTCCAAAAAAACCGCAAAAAATCTGATTTTCCCGGATTTCTGGAAAAAGCGGGGCGAAAAAGGCTTGCAGAATGTTATGAAACCTGCTATAATAAAATAGACTGTTGTATGGAGAGCGTTTTTTGGCGGTTCTCCGTAAATGAATCAAAGTTAGGAGTTTTTTCTTATGGCAAAAACGAGAGTAGCCGTTTTGTTTGGCGGCGTTTCCAGCGAACATGAAGTTTCCCTGATGTCTGCAACCAATGTGATTCGCAGCATTCCGAAGGAAAAATACGAAGTCATCTGTATTGGGATCACCAAGAAGGGCAGATGGCTGTATTTTCCGGGCGATGTCAGTGAAATTGCCTCGGGTGCATGGGAAACGAACCCGGACTGCACCGCTGCAATTATTTCCCCAGACCCGATTCACAAGGGAATTATCACGATTGAAAACGGGGAAACCTATAATAAAAAGATTGATGTTGTCTTTCCGGTGCTGCACGGCAGAAACGGCGAAGATGGCAGATTACAGGGACTGTTGGAACTGGCAAAGCTGCCGTATGTTGGATGCGGTACTCTGAGCAGTGCCCTTTGCATGGATAAGTGCATGACCCATACCGTTCTGGACTACAATGGCATTCGTACAGCAAAATGGGCTTGCGTCAGCCAGCGGGAAATTGGAAAGATGGAAGAAACCTGTCAGGCAATTGCTGAAACATTGGGCTTCCCAGTGTTTGTAAAGCCGGCAAATGCAGGTTCTTCTGTGGGTGTCAACAAGGCAACCGATATGGAAACCCTTCGGGAAGCCATTCAGATTGCATTTTCTCATGACTGCAAGGTCGTAATCGAAGAATTTATTGACGGCAAAGAACTGGAAGTGGCAGTATTCGGCTATGATGCACCGTTTGCATCTTATGTTGGAGAAATCCAGCCGGCAGCAGAATTTTACGACTATGAAGACAAATACATCACAGGCACTTCTCAGCTCTTTATTCCGGCACGGATTACCGATGCACAGTCGGATATGCTGCGGGAAACTGCTGTTAAGGCATACAAGGCACTGGGCTGCAAGGGCTTGTCGAGAGTGGACTTCTTCCTGCAAAAGGATGGCGGTATCATTCTGAACGAAATCAACACCCTGCCGGGCTTCACCAATATCAGCATGTATCCGAAGCTGATGGAACATATTGGTATGTCACAGGAATACTTAGTGGATAAGTTGATTGAACAGGCAATGGAAAATGCAGAACGGATGTATTAATACAGCCGGAACGTAGTCATTTCATGGAGAAGCAGAGAGGATAGAGAGCATGAAAAATGATGCCATCGGTGTATTTGATTCTGGCATGGGCGGTTTGACGACGGTCAAAGAACTGAATCGATTGTTACCGCATGAGAATATTATTTATTTTGGAGATACTGCCCGTGTTCCATACGGCAGTCGCAGTCCGGAAACGATTCTGCGGTATGCCAAGGAGGACGTTGCATTTCTGCAAAAGCATCAGGTAAAGATGATCATTGCAGCCTGCGGAACGGTGAGTTCCATCGTTGGCGACCAGCCGTTTGTAACAGATGTTCCGTTTGCCGGCGTGATTTATCCGGCAGTCGAGGCAGCTTGTGCCGCTACCAAAACCAAACGCATTGGAATCATTGGCACATCTGCCACCATCAAAAGCAAGAGCTATGAAAAAGCCATTTTGCAGCGGCATCCGGATTTCTTTGTTGCAACGCAGGCGTGCCCGCTGTTCGTTCATCTGGTGGAGAACGGTTATACCGATTTCAACAATCCTGTGACCCGACTGGTTGCAGAGGAATATTTAACGCCGATAAAAGAACAGAAAGTGGACACCTTGATTTTAGGATGTACCCATTATCCGGTGATTGCGGATTTGATTGGGGATATTATGGGAAGGGATGTTGCCCTGATTTCTCCGGGTGCAGAAACCGCCGGCTATGCAAAGAAATGTCTGGCAGAACAAAACTTGCTGAGTGACCGGACAGAAAAGGGTAAGAACACATACTATGTCAGCGATAGCGTTTCTCTGTTTACCGAGAATGCAGCCCATTTCTTACAGGAAGAGGTGTCCGGTGCGGTTTATCAGAGCAGCTGGCAGAAGGAGGCAGGCTGTTGAAGAAAAAAGTAGAAATTATTCTGCGGAGCGTGCAGCGAAACGAAGAGGAAGAAAACGAAACAGAACTGCGAACCGAAGGCGTTTATGAGCACGACGGAAAAAACTGGTCGGTTTCCTATGAAGAATCGGAAGCAACCGGCTTTGAGGACTCCACTACGGAAATCACTGGAACAGAGGGACGGTGCGTTTCCATTGTACGGCGTGGTTCGGCAAATTCCAACCTGATGATTGAAACGGGGAAGAAACATTATTGCCTGTACGGAACACCGTTCGGTGATATGACCCTTGGGATTTATACCAACAAGATTGAAGACAATCTAAGCCCACAGGGCGGTCGGTTGTATCTGCGGTATACGCTGGATGTCAATGCGTCTTTCTTATCCGATAATGAAATTTATCTGGAAGTCGTAACGCAGCAGCAGGAAGCATAAATACAGGAAGCAAACACAAAGAGAGTGAGGAATTTTAGAATATGGCAGATTGCATGAAACTTGCAGAAAAGGAATTATATACCTTATTATTAGAGAGCGTCGGCCGTGCAGTTGCGGCGGGCACATTGCCGGCAGAGCCGATGAACACTTTCAAGATTGAAGTTCCGGCAGATAAAAGCCACGGCGATTTTGCAGCAAATATTGCAATGGTAAATGCAAAGGCATTCCGGATGCCGCCGAGAAAGATTGCAGAGGCAATTTTCAACGAATTGCAGTTGCAGGGCAGCAGTTTTGAAAAGGCAGAAATTGCAGGCCCGGGCTTCATGAACTTTTTCCTGAAACGGCAGTGGTTTTCTAAGACCGTACAGACCGTTCTGGCGGAAGGCGATGACTACGGCAAGACCGAAACCGGAGCAGGCAAGCGGATTTTGGTGGAATTTGTATCTGCCAACCCAACAGGCCCGATGCATGTCGGAAATGCAAGAGGCGGTGCACTGGGCGACAGCCTTGCAGAAATCTTGAACTGGGCTGGCTACCATGCAGAACGGGAATTTTACATCAACGATGCTGGTAATCAGATTGAAAAGTTTGCCACTTCGCTGGAAGTGCGGTATTTGCAGCTGTTTGACCCGTCTGTTCCGATGCCGGAAGATGCGTATCAGGGCGTGGACATCATCGAACACGCAGAAGCATTTCGGGATTTGTATGGCGACAAATATGTAAATTGCGACAGCAAGCAGCGGAGAGATGCATTAGTTGGCTATGCTCTGCCGAAGAACATTGCCGGACTGGAACGGGATTTGAAGAAGTACCGCATTGTCTATGACAACTGGTTTCGGGAAAGCACTCTGCATAAGAATGGCAGCGTAAAGCATGTAGTAGAAGAACTGACCAAGCGGGGCTATACCTATGAACAGGATGGGGCAGTTTGGTTCAAGGCAACGGAATTCGGTGCAGATAAGGATTTTGTACTGGTTCGTGCGAACGGTATCCCGACTTACATTGTGCCGGATATCGCTTACCACTATGACAAGCTGATGACCAGAAACTTTGACCGTGCGATTGATATTCTGGGTGCTGACCACCACGGCTATGTACCACGCTTGAAAGCAGCCCTGACTGCAATGGGGGCAGATGCAAATCGGCTGGATGTTGTTCTGATGCAGATGGTAATGCTGATGCGGGACGGCGAAGTCGTAAAGCTGTCCAAGCGGAGCGGAAAGGCAATCACACTGGTAACCCTGCTGGATGAAATTCCGATTGATGCAGCAAGATTTTTCTTTAATACCAGAGAAGCAAATTCCCACTTTGAATTTGATTTGGATTTGGCGGTAGAACAGTCCTCTCAGAATCCGGTTTATTATGTTCAGTATGCCCATGCAAGAATTTGCAGCTTGCTGCGGAACATGGAAGAAGAAGGCGTTTCTGTGGGCGAAGCAGACTTGTCTGTTCTGAATCTGCTGGAACAGCCGCAGGAAATTGCTCTGATTCGGCATCTGGCCGCACTGCCATCCAGAATTGATGCAGCAGCTGCTTCCTATGATCCATCTGAAATGACCAAGTATGCAACGGAACTGGCAACACTGTTCCACAAGTTCTATGATGCCTGCACCGTTAAGCACGCAGAACCGGAACTCCAGCAGGCAAGACTGCTGCTCTGTCAGGCAGCCAAGCAGGCTCTTCGGAATACACTGCGGATTTTGAAAATCGATTGTCCGGAAAAGATGTAAATCCAAATTTCCGGAAGAATCACTGGAAAATAACTCTTTTTTTGCAAGTTCCTTTGTGATAGTTTCATGAAAAATATAAATTTTACAATTCGTCTATATCTTTTTGCGGTCGGATGTGCTACAATTTTCTATATATTCGAGCAGTCTGCTCGGATAACGGACAAGAAACCGTTTTGCGTTGTTGTATAAGATAGAAAACGAAAGGATGTTTCAATATGTCGAATCGATTGTTTCAGGGGCTTGTCCATCAGATGCGGGATACCATTGATGCGACTGTCGGCGTTGTGGATGATAGTGCAACCATTATTGCTTGCAGCGATCTGACGAAAGTCGGCACCACCAATGAATTCGTTTCTTTGGATCTGAGTGATGTCCATGATATTTTTATCCGGGACGGATATACATATAAGCCGTTCGGCTCTCCGAATAAGCCGGAATATGCGGTATTCGTAGAGGGCGTAGATGATGCAGCTGCAAAGTATGCCAACATTCTGGCGATTGCACTGTTTAACGTCAAGCAGTATTATGATGAAAAATATGACCGCAACAACTTCATCAAGAATGTGGTTTTGGACAACGTCCTGCCGGGCGATATTGTCATCAAGGCAAGAGAACTGCATTTTAATGCGGAAGTCAGCCGGGTCGTTCTGCTGATTCGGATCGTATCCACCAATGATGTTTCTGCTTATGATGTCATCCAGAACCTGTTCCCGGACAAGAACAAGGATTTTGTCTTTACCATTTCGGAAAGTGATATCGTTCTGGTAAAGGAAATCAAGGGGGCTGTGGACGCCAAAGACTTGGAAAAGCTGGCTCGTTCCATTGCGGATACACTCAGCGGCGAATTTTATACCCGTGTCAATGTCGGTATCGGTACCATTGTGGACAGCATCAAAGAACTGTCCCGTTCCTTCAAGGAGGCACAGACCGCTCTGGAAGTCGGAAAGGTCTTCGATACGGATAAAGCCATTGTCAGCTACGATAATCTGGGCATTGCACGCCTGATTTACCACCTGCCGACCACCTTGTGTGAAACATTCTTGCACGAAGTGTTCAAGCGGGGCAGCATTGAATCTTTGGATCACGAAACACTGTTTACCATTCAAAAGTTCTTTGAAAATAATCTGAATGTTTCTGAAACTTCCAGAAAGCTGTTTGTACACCGGAATACACTGGTATATCGGCTGGAAAAGATCAAGAAGCTGACAGGTTTGGACTTGCGGGAATTCGACCATGCCATCATCTTTAAGATCGCATTGATGGTTAAGCGGTATCTGTCCGCAAATCCGGCAAAATTCTAACCATTTTCGGTCTGTCATCTATCTGAACATAGAAAGGACTGTATAAGACACATGGTGGAAATGAGAGATGTCTCTGTTGTGTACTCCGGCGGTGTCGATGCTTTGCATAACGTCAACCTGAAAATCAATGATGGGGACTTTGCATTTGTCGTTGGACCATCGGGTGCAGGAAAAAGTACCATGATCAAGCTGATTTTAAAGGAAATCAACCCAAGCAGCGGTACGGTTTTCGTCAACGGCTACCATCTCGGAAAACTGAAGCAGCGGCAAGTGCCGGCACTGCGGCGGACGATTGGGTTTGTCTTTCAGGATTTCCGTTTGATTCCGTCCATGACGGTGTATGAAAACATCGCATTTGTGCTGCGAGTGATTGATGCACCCACTTCGTACATCAAAAAGCGAGTGGCGTATGTGATCGACTTGGTTGGCTTGCAGGATAAAGCAAAAAATTATCCGAACGAGCTGTCCGGCGGCGAAATGCAGCGGGTTGCCATTGCAAGAGCACTGGTCAACGACCCGCAGCTGATTATTGCGGACGAACCAACCGGCAACATTGATCCGGAACTTTCCTATGAAATCGTAGACCTTCTGCGGGAAATTAACGAATGCGGCACAACCATTCTCATGGTTACGCATGAACACAGTTTAGTTCGTTATTTTGGCGGGCGGATTATCACGATTCAACAGGGTCGGATTGTGTTTGACGAAGTAGTTGGAGGCAATTTAATTCATGAAAGTTAGTGGCTTAAAGTATTTGGCCAAACAAGGAGTGGAAAATATCTGGAAAAACCGGATGATGTCGTTTGCATCATTTTGTGTGCTTCTGGTTTCTCTGCTTCTGGTTGGTGTTGCAACGCTGTTCTATATGAACATCTCTTCGATGATGGGCGGTATTGAAAATAAAAATGAAATCATTGTTTATTTGGATGAAAATACCACACAGGAAGAGGTCAGCGTCCTGAAGGGACAGCTGAGCCAGATTGACAACATCGCAGAGGTCAATTTTTATTCCAAGGAAGAATCATTTGAAGACTTGAAAAACAGCATGGACGGGTACGAAATGCTCTTCGATTCGCTTGGAGACGACAATCCTTTGGTTGATGCTTATCGCCTGCGGGTGAAGAATATCGACCAGATTGCAGATACCATTGTCCAGATTGAATCTCTGGATCATATCTATTCCATACGAGCACCGATGGATTTCGTCAATCTGTTGATGGAACTGCGGCGGATCATTACCATTGTATGCAGTGTGATTATTGTTGCATTGATTGTAATTTCGCTGGTCATCATTGCGAATACTACAAAAGCAAGTGTATTTGCAAGACGTTCCGAGATTCAGATTATGAAATATGTTGGTGCGACCAATGCATTCATTCGGATTCCTTTTTTCGTAGAAGGCATGGTGACAGGATTTTTGGCCGGCTGTGTGGCGTTTGTCATCACGTGGGTCAGCTATGATTCCCTGATTAACCTTGTAACGAATCAGACGGATTTTGTTTCTGTCATCGGCAGAGGCAGCATCATGTCATTCGGACAAGTTGCCGGAGTCGTTGCTCTTGCCTATATTGGCAGTGGTGTGCTGTTTGGTGCACTTGGCAGCGTCTTATCTATGAGAAAACATCTGAATGTCTAAAAGGAGGAAACAGTATATGATGCGTTTAAAAGGAATGAAGCGGTTTCTGTCGGTGGTTCTGTGTGCAGCAATTTTAACCGGCGGCGTTTATAGCGGAACAGGTGTTGTAAAATCTGTTCCAGTTTCCGCAATGACGCTGGCAGAATTGCAGAGCGAAAAACAGGCAAATGCAGACAAGATTGCAAAGATGCAAAAGGAATTGGATGACCTGGGCAGCGACCAGCAGGAACAGGCAGACTTCCAAAAAACTTTGGAAGAAAAGATTTCTTTGCAGCAGTCAAATTTGCAAATCGTCGATGAGGAACTGACTCGTCTGGAAGACGCAATTACCGACAAAGAACAGGAAATTTGCGATTTGAAGAATGAGGTTGCTGCACTGGATGCAGAAATCTCAAACGGTTTGGAAGAATTTAAGCAGCGGCTGCGAGTCATGTATGTACAGGGCAATGACAGCTTAGCGTCTGCTTTGGTTGGTTCAACCGACTTTTACGACTTGCTTTCCAAGTATGACTTGATGTCACGGGTTGCAAAGCATGACAATGAATTGGTTTCCAATCTGAAAGAAAAGCTGGAAACCTGCCAGCAGAAGCAGCAGTCTTTGGAAGAAGAAAAGAATGCACTGGCAGAACAGAAAGCATCTGAAAAGCAGAAGAAGGAAGAATTCTCTGCTGCATTGGAACAGCTTCAGGATGATTATGCCATGTCAACCGATGAATCCATTCGGTCAGCAGTGGATGAACATCACGACCATGAAGATGATGCATCCAATCCGGACAGCGTTGTAAGAGATGCAGAATCGCAGCAGATTCAGGCAGAAATTCGGAAGTCGCAGGAGGCAGCTCGTGCAACTGCAACGACTACGACCACCACAACAACGACAACCGAAGAAACAACGACAACCACAACCACCACAACGACAGAAGAAGCGTTTGACGTTGTAGAAACCACTGCGGAAGAAACCACAGAGGAAACAACCACCACAACGACAACGGAAGATCCGTGGTCGGTAGAAGATTGGGAAACCACAACTACTGAAGAAACGACTACCACGACAGAGCCGGAAGTGACAACCATTCCGTATGAAACGGTAGAAACAACCACTTACTGGGAAGAAACCACTACCACAACGGAAACGACCGAAGCAATCGAAACGGAACCAGCCGTGGAAGAAACAACCACCACGACCACAACGGAAGAAGTAACCACTGCTCCGGAAACAACCACAACACCAGAAACCACAACGACCATTGCAACCACTGCTGCTCCATATAATGAATCGCAGTTTGCATGGCCAGTTCCGGGATTCTATTATCTCTCCAGTGGTTATGGTCCACGTTGGGACAGCACACACGGCGGTATTGATATTGCAGGCGGCGGCATTAGCGGTGCATCCGTTGTTGCATCCAGAAGTGGTACTGTAATTTATGTCAGCAATACTTGCACCCATAACTATGGGAAGGATTCCAGCTGCGGATGCGGTGGCGGCTACGGCAACTACTGCATCATTGAACACGATGGTACATACTCCACCGTATACGGTCATATGGCATCTTTGAATGTGTCCTATGGACAGCATGTCAATCAGGGTGATGTGATCGGTTACGTTGGTTCGACTGGTTGGTCAACCGGTTACCATCTGCACTTTGAAATCCGTGTCAATGGCAGCAGAGTCGATCCGACAGGGTATTTGTATTAAAAATTACAAAAGAAAAAACGGTATTTGGAATAGCATATGAATCAGACAGAGCAGGGGGACTGGGGACAGTTTCACTGCTCTGTTTTTTAGAAAGGAATCAACAACATGCAAAAACGTACTTTTTTCAAGCGGCTGTTTGTAGGATTGTTGCTGGCAATCATTGTTTGTATGGGCGTTGTGATTTATCGGCTGCAAGCAAGCCTGCATACAGTACAAACCGCACTGGGTGACAATCAGCGAATCAGTGTGTTGGAACAGGCAGTTTCGGACAATTATTATGAATCGGTCGATGATTCCAAGTTGATGGACGGTGCATTGAAAGGCTATATCAGTGCACTGGATGACCCCTATTCTGGCTATCTGACCAATGAAGAATATCACCAGTGGCAGAGCAATGAAGCTGGCGTTTCCGTTGGAATCGGGGTAACCGTCACTTTGACTGAGGATGAAAGCGGTTTGCAGATTGTTTCTGTTGAAAATCCATCTCCTGCAAAATTAGCAGGCTTACAGGCGGACGACATTATTACAGCTGTGGACGGAGAAACGGTTGCCGATTTGGGCTATCAGGAGGCAGTCAGTCACGTGCGTGGAGAGGCAGATACCAGCGTAGAACTGACGATTCAGCGTGGAAAAACAGAACTGAAAAAAACGGTTCAGCGGCAGGAAATGCAAGTCACATCTGCTTATGGAACGATGCTGGAAAATAAAATCGGATATATTCGCATTGCCTCTTTTAAAGAAAATACCGTGGAACAGTTCCAAAATGCATTGAATCAGCTGCTGAAACAAGGTGCAAAAGGACTGGTATTTGACGTTCGGGAGGATGGCGGCGGACTGGTTGCTGCTCTTGAAAAGATTGTAGACCCATTACTTCCGGCTGGAGATATTGCAACGGCAACTTATCAGGACGGAACAACAAAAGTTTTGGTGCATTCAGATGCAAACGAATTAAACTTGCCGATGATGGTATTGGTCAATGGAAATACTGCCAGTGCAGCGGAATTGTTTACCGCTTCGCTGAAAGACTTCGGAAAGGCGGAGGTCATCGGCGAGCAGACATTCGGAAAAGGCATCATGCAGAATACATTTGAACTGCCAGACGGCGGAGCAGTTACCTTGACCGTTGCCACCTATCAGACCACAAAGGGCGAATGCTATCACGGCGTTGGAATTACGCCGGATGTCATCATGGAAGAAGATTATGAAAAGGTAGACTTCGACCACCCAAATCCAGAACAGGATGCACAGTTGAAACAGGCGATGGAATTGCTGCAAAGCAAAATCAGCAGTTAATTTGAAAGAAAATGGCATGGATTTGACTTGAAATATCAGAAAATCCCCCTTGCTGGAACGAAAATCTGTTCAGCAGGGGATTTTTTATGAATAAATTGTAAAATACAGCGGTAGCGTCTTGACACAACTGTATCTACTGTATATACTGTATATATACGGTAGACAAGGAGGAATGCATATGCAGCTGATGATTCGCAACAATACTGCTGCTCCAATTTATCAGCAAATTTATCAGCAAATCAAGGAACAGATTATCAACGGAACATTGGAGGAAGATACAATGCTGCCATCTATTCGCAGTCTGGCGAAAGAACTGCGGATTAGTATTATTACCACGAAACGGGCTTATGAAGAACTGGAACGGGATGGATTTGTCTATACCATTGCCGGAAAAGGCGTTTTTGTCGCACGGAAAAATACAGAAGTCCTGCGGGAAGAGTGGCTGCGACAGATTGAATCGCATATGGAAGCGATTGCAACACTGGCAAAAGGTTGCGGACTTTCCAAAGCGGACTTACAGGAAATGTTGAATATGATTTATGAGGAGGATGCATCATGCAATATGCTATCGAAATAAAAAATCTATGCAAACAATATCCGAAATTTGCATTGCAATCGGTCAGCTTTACGCTGCCAATGGGCTATATTATGGGCTTTATCGGAGAGAACGGAGCAGGAAAAACAACTGTTATGAAGTCCATGCTGCACTTAGTACGTCCAGACAGCGGAACAGTTCTGCTGCTCGGGCAGGATGCCACAAAGGAAAATGCAGCGTTGAAACAGCAAATCGGGGTGGTACTGGATACGGCAAACTTTCCACAAAGTTTCACCACGCAGGATGTGCATCAGATGTTGAAACGGGTCTATTCCAAATGGGACGGGGCACTATATCAACAGTATCTGGAACAATTTCACTTGCCGGAAAAGAAAAAGTTCAAGGAATTTTCCATGGGCATGAAGAAAAAGTTGGCCGTGGCAGCTGCTCTTGCCCATCATCCAAAGCTTTTGATTTTGGATGAAGTGACTGCCGGATTAGATCCGATGGTGCGAGAGGAAATTTTAGACGTTTTTCGAGATTTTGTCAGCGATGGGGAACATTCCATTTTGATTTCTTCACATATCATCAGCGACTTGGAGAAAATCTGCGATTACATCACATTTCTGCATGAGGGAACGGTACTGTTTAGCATGGAACGGGATACGCTGCTGGATACTTATTGCATGGTACAGTGTACGGCGGAAGATGCAGAAGCACTCATGCCGGAGGCAATCTGCGGCAGACGAGAAACGTCGTATCATGTGGAACTGCTCTGTAAACGGGATTTGCTGCCAGCTGCATTTGAAGCAGAACCGGCAAACATCGAAGATATTATGGTTTTCCTGACAAAGTATGCAGTAGGGGGCGAATAAAATGCAAACACTGCTATGGTATCGGTTTCAAACAATCTGGAAACAAATGAAAGTGGTTCTTATTTGTATGGGTGTGCTTGCCGGAGCGGTGTTGCTGTTCGCTTTGATTGGCGGAGCAGCTGCATGGGAAGCAGGTTCTTTTTTCTTTGGTTTTTTTGTTGTATTTCTTTCCATCTATGCTTCCATGCTGCCGATTTTTGTTTTACAGGTGGAGGAGCAGGAAAAAAATACAGATTTGCTGCTGACTCTGCCACTCACTCGGAAACAAATTGCTCTGGGCAATTATGTTTTAACCTGGGTTTGTGCGGCAATCATGGGCGGCTATGCATTGCTGTTGGTGATTGCTTTGCAGGGGATATGGGGAATTGTTGCAGTTGCAATGGGCATTGTTCTGTTGGTGAATACGATTTATCTGCCCTTGTTTGTGTATTTCGGCAGCCAGAAAGCATTGATTTTTGTACTGCTGTTGATGGTTTCGGGCGGAATTGGCTTTTCTTCTATTTCCGACCAGACGAATGTTTTCCCTTTTGATGGCGGTTTCACAATGGTTTGGATTGTTGGAATCCTTGCAGGATTATTATTGCTGCATTTTGGTTCGTTGCTGCTGACGCTGCACAAATATCAGACAAAAGACTTTTAAGGAGGGATTGCTTCATGCTTGGGATTCTATGGAAAGATTTAAAAGTGATGCGGATGCAAACTGCAATATTAACGAGCATTTTTCTTATGATGACGGTTGCATCTGTTTGGAACACAGGTCGTCAGGATGACATTTCGTTTTTTCTCAATTTTTCAACTTTGATGCCAATTTTTTTCACGTTGCTGCCCTGTTCCGCCTTGGCATTGGAGCAGCAGGAGCAAACCAACGCTTGGCTGATGACATTGCCATGTTCCAGAAAACAAATGGTGTTGGAGAAATATGTATTGCTGTTGGTGTTTGGCTTGGGTTCAGCGGCAGTTCTTGGGATTGTCACAGCGATTTTAACGGGAAATGCGTTATCATTTGCGTTGGCAATGCGTTCCGGCATCTTGGGAATTTGTTTTCAGTGTGTTTTGCTGCCATTGTATTATAAGCTGGGCTTTCAGAAGGCAAAATTTATTTATATGCTGCTCTGTGCACTGGTCGGCGGTGTAACGGGATTTTTAAGCGGTTCGGATTCTACATGGTTGACATCCCTGCATCTCTCTATAACACTGTGGATTTGCAGTATTGTTTGTCTGGTGTTGCTGCCGATTTCTATGCGGTTTTCTGTACAGTGGATGGCAGAAAAGGAGTATTAAAAGTTAGAAGAAGTAGGTTCTATTTTGTATGGTTGACATCTTTGTCGCTTTCTGTTACACTAAGAATGGCAGGATTGCCGATATGGGATTGCTGCCAGTTTCCATGCAATGGATGTCAGAAAAGGAGTATTAAAAAAATGGAACGGACGTTGAAAAAGGCAATTCGGACAGCCTCAAATGTCAATTCTCTCATGTTGTTGTTATTTTATGGGCTGATTTATGCGGCAGTGTTTGGAATTCAGTTGTTGATTCCGTATTTGGGGTTCAGTGATTCTATTTATTATGAGGCGATTTATGAAGTCATCGTCTACTTTGTGCAGTATGTTGTCGTTGTACCAATCGTATTATTATTGTTTCGGGCGATTTTGGGCAGAAAAATTGGCTGGAACTTGAAAGACAGCTATCGAAAACCGCAGGCTTCCGGCGGACAGTTGTTCCGGTGGTGTCTGATTGCATTGGGGCTGGTGTATGCCACTTCGATGGCAAGTCAAATCTTTTTCAATGTGGTTGAGATGGTCACGGATGTGGAATTACAAGCACCCTCTATGGTTGCAGAAGAAAACTGGGTTGGTTATCTGAATAATATTGTTGCATTTGCGATTTACGCACCAATTTTTGAAGAGATGCTGTTTCGGGCAACGCTTTTCCGCAATACCGAGCGGTTCGGCAGCTGGTTTGGTGTCATTACGATTGGAATCACCTTTGGGCTGTGGCACTGCAATTATGAGCAGTTTTTCTATACTGCGGTTTTGGGCATCTGTGCCGCTTTCTTAACTGCAAAAACACGTTCTGTTTTGCCAGCGATGGCGATTCATTTCACGATGAATTTCATTGGAACGATGCTGTCCATTGCTTATAGTGGATTGGATACGAATAATCTGGATTTAGAAGGAATGTTGCAGCATCCGTTGAAAATGCTGCTGTTGGCAGGTATGAATTTCTTAGTGATTGGGATTCTGATTGCCGGCTGTGTGCTGTTCATCGTGGAATTGGTGAAACATCGGGAAACATTCCGGTTGGGGAATACTGTTCCGCAGGTGAGCGGTGGCAAGAAAGCACTGGTTTACTGGACAGCCCCAGTTACCATTGTTTGTGTGATTGTCTCTTTGGCGATGGCAATCGTCAATGCAATTGGGTAAAATGAAAAAATAAGTGCCTCTCCGGCAGTTGCTGGAGAGGCACATTTTGGTTATAGGGAAATCTCGGTTATCGGATAATTTTTGTGACTTTATAGCCAGCGTTTTGAATGGCGGTGCGAAGTTCTGCATCGGTCGGTGTTCCCTTGCAGTATGCCCGATTTTCCGACAGAACCACTCTCATTTCTGTAACGCCAGAAACAGACTGCAAAGCTTTCGTAACAGCTGCCACGCAGTGTTCGCACATCATACCTTTGATTTGAATGACAATTTCGCCATTTGCAACAGGTGTTGTATCAGCTTTTTTGTTGGCAGATTTTCCGAATGGACGGAATCGCCGCAGCCGCAGGGCATTGCTGACAACAAAGACAGAACTAAAACTCATGGCTGCTGCACCAATCATCGGGTTCATTTCCCATCCGAAAATCGGATAGAATACACCAGCTGCAATCGGAATACCGATTAAGTTGTAGATAAATGCCCAGAACAGATTCTCCTTGATGTTGCGGATGGTTGCACGGCTCAGCTGAATGGCTGTGACAGCATCTTGCAAATCGTTCCGCATCAAGACAATATCAGCGGAATCAATAGCAGCATCTGTTCCCGCTCCAATGGCAATTCCCACATCAGCTTGTGTCAGTGCCGGAGCATCGTTGATCCCATCGCCAATCATGGCAGTTTTCTTGCCATCTGCCTGTAATTGCTTAACTTGCATTGCCTTGTCCTGTGGCAGAACATCTGCAATGACATGCGTAATTCCTGCCTGCTGAGCAATGGCCTCTGCGGTCAGGCGGTTGTCGCCCGTTAAAAGGATGACATCCAGTCCCATCCGCTGAAATTCTGCAACAGCAGTTCGGCTGGTCTGGCGAATCGGGTCAGCAGCAGTGAGTGTGCCGAGCAATTTTCCATCGACTGCGAAATAAAGCGGTGTTTTGCCTGCTTTTGCAAAAGCTTCCTGTTTTTCCGTACTGGGGAGGGAAATATGATTGGCTTCCATCATCTTTTGATTGCCGCCGAAGCAGTGCATCCCGTTGCAGATACCGGAAACACCTTGTCCGGCAGTCTGTGCAAACTGTTCTGCTGGTTGGAGCGGAATGTTCTGTTGTTTGCAGTAGGTTACAATCGCAGCAGCAAGCGGATGTTCGGACGGCTGTTCCAGTGCATAGGCAACGGATAATAAGGTTTCTGCGGAAACGCCTTCTTCCGGCAGAATATCCATGACCGTTGGAACGCCCTCTGTCAGTGTTCCGGTTTTATCCAAGACAACGGCTTTCACGCTGTGGGCAGTTTCTAAGCTTTCGGCAGATTTGATTAAGATGCCGTTTTTCGCACCCTGTCCAGTTCCGACCATAATTGCAGTCGGCGTTGCAAGTCCCAAGGCACACGGGCAGGAAATAACTAGAACGGAAACCGCTGCTTTCAGTGCCATGCTGAACGGATTTCCAGTCAGCAGCCATACAATCAGGGTTACAATGGCAATGCTAATGACAATCGGAACGAAAACGCCGCTGATTTTATCAGCTAAGCGGGCAATCGGAGCTTTGGAGCTGCCAGCTTCTTCGACTAAGCGGATAATTTGCGAAAGGGTCGTGTCTGCTCCTACTTGTTCTGCCCGATATTCAAGATAACCGGAACGGCAAGTGGTTGCACTTAAAATGCGGTCACCAACCTGTTTTTCGACTGGTAAGCTTTCGCCAGTCAGGGCGGATTCATCTACAGAACCCTGTCCACTGATTACCGTTCCATCTGCCGGAATGGCAGCACCAGTTTTTACGAGAATCGTATCTCCAACTTGAATGGAAACGGTTGGAATTTCCTGTTCCACACCGTTTCGGCGAACCAGTGCGGTTTGTGGGGTCAGCTTTACCAGCGAGGAAATCGCATCGGTGGTTTTGGCTTTGGAACGAGCCTCTAAGAATTTGCCGAGAGAAATCAATGTGAGAATCATGCCGGCAGATTCATAATAGAGTTGGTTCATGTGGCTGTGGGCAGCATCCATATCCATTTGTCCCATATCGTAGGCAATGGCAAAGGTTGCATATAAGCTGTAACAGAAGGAAACCGCAGAACCTAACGCAATCAGAGTATCCATCGTGGGAGCACCATGGAGCAGTGTTGTTGTACCCTTGATGAAATATTTTCGGTTGAGAAAGAGAATCGGTGTCACAAGAACCAGTTCAATGAGTGCAATCAGCATCATGCTGCTGTGTCCTTTGAGGACGGACGGCAGCGGAAAGAGATTAATCATATGCCCCATGCCAATATAAAACAGTGGAATTAAAAAGACAATCGACCAAATCAGCCGATTTCGTTCCGCATGAGCGGAAACAATCGGTGTTCCACCAGCTGGAGCAGCAGTCGTTCCGGATTCGGAAAGCGGTGCAGCCCCGTAACCAGCTTTTTTGACCGCAGCAAAAATGGTTTCCGGTGTGGTTTCTGCTTCTTCAAATTCTACCGTCATATTATTTTGGAGCAGGTTGACTTGTACCGAATGCACACCGGGAACGGCAGCAACTGCCTTTTGTACATGGGCACTGCATGCACTGCATGTCATTCCCGTGACGGCATAACGTTCTTTTTTCATAATGGGTGAAACCTCCGTTCTGCTTGTGGACAAGCAAAGTAATGAAATACAATTCGCAGCCGGAGAACCAATTATTTCATCAGCTTTTGCAGCGTGGTAACCAGTTCTTCAATGACTTCATCGTGACCCTCTCGAATATCCTGAGCCACACAGGTGCGGATATGCTGGGATAACAGTTCTCGGTTAAATGCATGCAGAGCAGCGTTGACAGCAGCGACCTGCACCAGAATATCCGGACAGTAAGCACTTTTTTCGACCATGCCACGAATGCCACGAATTTGCCCCTCGATGCGGTTCAGGCGGTGGATGAGTTTGGTGTATTCCTCTTCTGACCGTACTTTTTTCTTATGGCAACAGGGATATGTTTTTTCTTCTTGTTCTTCCATGAATGGCATCCTCCTTTTTTGTGATAGTCTTATTATATACCCCTATGGGGTATTTGTCAAGAGGAAACCGAAAATTTTTGAGGGGAATCTGCCGAAATTTTTTCAAAATGCAAAAAAAGTCTTGTATCTGTTTTCCAATTGTGGTATACTATTTCTGTAAAAAAGAAGTGAGGTTGAAAACATATGGTAAAATTGATTGCTGCGGATATGGATGGAACACTTTTGGATGACCAGAAACGATTGCCGAACGGCTTTCCAAAGCTGCTGGAATGTCTGGCAAAGCGTGGGGTTGCATTTGCCGTTGCAAGCGGTCGTTCTTATCCTGCATTACAAATGCTTTTCGGCAAAAAAACAGAGGAACTGCTTCTGATTTGTGACAATGGTGCACATGTGCGGATTCCGGGGAAAGCACCTGTTTATCAGTGTATGCCGTTTTCTGTGGTGCATGCGGTGTTAGACCTCTGTCAGAAATTGCCGTCTGTTGTTCCAGTTCTGTGCGGGGTGGATGGGATTTATTATCCAAAGACGGCAAAATCTCAATTTGAGCAGGAAATTACCAACTTTTATGTGCAGTTTTCTGCAATCCCTTATGCAGAATTGTATACCGTGACTGACCCAATTATCAAAATTGCCCTCTGTGCCATGGATGGTTCTTTGGAACAAGTCTATACTGCTTTGCAGGAATCGTTCGGGGCAGAATATGAAGTTGTCATTTCCGGAGATGTTTGGATGGATATGATGTGCAAGCAGGTCAGCAAGGGCAATGCACTTTCCGATATTCAGTCGCTTTTGCAGGTTTCTCCGGCGGAAACAATGGCGTTCGGCGATTATCAGAATGATATTTCCATGTTTGCAAAGGCAGATTACAGCTATGCCATGGGACAGGCAAGCGATGCAGTCAAGCAGTATGCACGATTTGTTGCACCGGCCAACACGGAAAATGGTGTCGTACGGACAATCTGTGAAGCCTTACAAATAACAGAGAAGGAATTTATGCAATGAAAAAGCATATATGGCTGCCGCTCAGTATCTGGTTTTCTGTGTTGCAGTGCTTTTGCTGGAACTGGAAGCTTCCGGTTTCTGCGGAAACAACGCAGACTTTGCGGACGGCAGACGGAATTTATTATGAAATTCTGGATAATCAAGCCATTCAAATTACAGGCTCGAAAGATACCCTCTCGGAACTCGTTGTTCCCAATGAGATTGACGGACTGCCTGTGACAAAAATCAAAGACTATGCCTTTGTGAATCATACACGGCTGCGGTCAGTCAGTATCTCGGAATCTGTGCGGGAAATCGGGAGTTATGCGTTTGTCGATTGTAGTCGACTCGAAACGATTACGATTCCGGATACGGTGCAGGATGTGGGCTGGGGGATTTTTTCCCATACCCCTTGGTTGAATGCACAGACAGAACCCTATGTTATCATTGGCAATCAAATTCTGATTGCTTATAAGGGAACTTCTGAGGATGTTGTGATTCCAGATGGCGTTCGCATCATTGCTGGATTTACATTTGAGAATGACATGACCATTCAATCTGTACAGCTGCCAGATTCCTTGATTTCGCTGAATGCCTATGCGTTTGCAGGCTGCCGAAATTTGCAGGAACTGCAACTGCCGGAACAGTTGCAGAAAATCGGATCAAATGCATTTTTTGAGTGCAAGCAGCTGCAAAATCTGTACATTCCAGATACTGTGCAGCAAATCGGGGAGCAGGCATTCTATCAGTGCAATGCTCTGCGATGCATTCGGCTGCCGGAGGGCATCATGGAAATCAGCACCCGGATGTTTTATCATTGTACAATGTTGGAGAAGATTTCCATTCCCAATTCTGTCCGGCATATTGCTCCCGGAGCATTTCAGGGCTGTACATCATTGACAGCAGTTGTACTGCCGGAACGATTGATTAGTGTTGGAGAATCTGCCTTTGCGGAATGCAGCAGATTGCAGCAGATTCTGTTTCGCAGCGTTGCCTGTACACTGGACAGTTCCGAAACCACATTTCCGGAGCAGGCAATTTTAGTTTCTGAGCCAAACGGCAGTTTTCGCAACTATGCGGATACTTATCAGCGTTCTTTTGTAGCATTGCCGGTTTCTTATGGGGATGTGGATGACAATGGAAAAATCGAGGCTACCGATGCGGTTTTGATTTTGACTGCTTATGCAAAAAACTGTGCTGATCAGCCGAGTAACCTCAGCGACCGGCAAAAAATTGCCGCAGACTATAACCAAGATGGAAAAATAGAAGTCGGTGATGCTGTGCAGGTACTGACCTGCTATGCAAAACTGGCAGCCGGACAACAACTGCCATAAATTCGTTGGAAATGAAAAAAGTTTGTTAATTTTTGAAAAACGTGCTTGACAAAACAACGGGGCTGTATTATAATGTCTAACTGTGTGGCATTGCCGCATGAGAAAAGTACAATCAGAAAAGGAGGAAACTTATGCCAACGTTTAACCAGTTAGTCCGTAAGGGAAGAAAGGTTCAGGCTGTTAAGTCCACTGCACCGGCTCTGCAAAAGGGTTACAATGCAAAGAAGAAGGTAACAACTGATCAGAGTTCTCCGCAGAAGAGAGGCGTGTGCACCGCAGTTCGTACTGCTACACCGAAGAAGCCGAACTCTGCTATGCGGAAAATTGCCAGAGTTAAGCTGACCAACGGTTATGAAGTAACTTCATACATCCCGGGTATTGGTCACAATCTGCAGGAACACAGCGTGGTTCTGATCCGTGGCGGCCGTGTTAAGGATCTGCCGGGTGTTCGTTACCACATCATCAGAGGCACTTTGGATGCTCAGGGCGTTGCAAACAGAATGCAGGCTCGTTCCAAGTATGGTGCTAAGAGACCGAAGGCTGGCAAGAAGTAAGATTCTGCCAACGACCAAAACAGGAATTACAACTACCACAGGAAGCGTGTGGAGATCATATAGATGTCCGAAGGGACACAGCGATCCTCTGCATTGGCTTCTGACGGTCGGCAAGCGAAAGCTTGCTTGAACGAGTACCTGTGAATTCACGAGAAGCAGCGGCTTCGCTGCAAACAAGCAAATAATGTGAAGGAGGGAAGCGAAAATGCCAAGAAGAGGTAAAATCGCAAAACGTGACGTGCTGGAGGATCCGATTTACAAATCCAAGCTCGTAACCCGTCTGATCAACAATGTAATGGTTGACGGTAAGAAGGGCGTTGCACAGAAGATAGTTTACGGTGCATTCGACATCGTTTCCGAAAAGACCGGTAAAGAAGCATTGGAAATGTTTGAACAGGCAATGGAAAATGTAATGCCGGTTCTGGAAGTAAAGGCTCGCCGTATGGGTGGTGCAACTTACCAGGTTCCGATGGAAGTTCGTCCGGAACGCCGTCAGACACTGGGTCTGCGTTGGATCACAAAGTATTCCAGACTGCGGAACGAAAAGACCATGAAGGAACGTCTTGCAGGCGAAATCCTCGATGCACTGAACAATACAGGCGGTGCATGCAAGAAGCGTGACGATACTCATAAGATGGCAGAAGCAAACAAGGCATTTGCTCACTACCGTTGGTAATCGGACTGCCTTTGTAAAAGAAATAGGAGGATTACTATGGCAAGAGATTGTTCCCTGGAAAATACCAGAAATATCGGCATCATGGCCCACATCGATGCTGGTAAGACAACGACCACGGAGCGTATCTTGTTCTACACCGGTATCAACCATAAGATCGGTGAAACCCACGAGGGTGCATCGACTATGGACTGGATGGAACAGGAAAAGGAAAGAGGTATTACCATTACCTCCGCTGCAACCACTGCATACTGGGGTGGTCACAGAATCAACATCATCGACACACCGGGACACGTTGACTTCACTGTAGAAGTAGAACGTTCTCTGCGTGTATTGGATGGTTCTGTTACCGTTTTCTGTGCAAAGGGCGGTGTTGAACCGCAGTCTGAAACCGTTTGGAGACAGGCTGATAAGTATCAAGTTCCGAGAATGGCGTATGTCAATAAGATGGACATCATGGGTGCAAACTTCTACCGTGTTGTAGAAATGATGCACGACAGACTGAAGTGTAATGCTGTTCCGATTCAGCTGCCGATCGGTGCTGAAAGCGATTTCAAGGGCATCATCGACCTGGTTGAAATGAAGGCTTACGTTTACTATGATGACCTCGGAAAAGATATCCGTGTGGAAGAAATTCCGGACGATATGAAGGAAAAGGCAGAAGAATATCGTGCTTCTTTGATGGAACACGTTGCTGAGCAGGACGATGCATTGATGGAAAAGTACTTCGCTGACGAAGAAATCACCATTGATGAAATCAAGGCTTGCATTCGGAAGTCTACCATTGCAAATACCATGGTACCGGTTGTTTGCGGTACTTCTTATAAGAACAAGGGCGTACAGAAGTTGCTGGATGCCATTGTTGATTACATGCCGTCTCCGCTGGACGTACCGTCTATCAAGGGTACGAATCCGGAAACTGGCGAAGAAGAATTCCGTCATTCTTCTGATTCAGAACCGTTCGCAGCTCTGGCATTTAAGATCGCAACAGACCCGTTCGTTGGTAAGTTGTGCTTCTTCCGTGTATATTCTGGTACTGTTGACGCTGGTTCTACCGTGCTGAACGCAACCAAGGATAACAGAGAAAGAATGGGACGGATCCTTCAGATGCACTCCAACCACAGAAAGGATATCGAAACCGTATATGCTGGCGATATCGCTGCTGCTGTTGGTCTGAAGAATACCACAACCGGTGATACCCTCTGCGACGAAAAGAACCCGATCATTCTGGAATCCATGGAATTCCCAGAACCGGTTATTCAGCTCGCAATCGAACCGAAGACCAAGGCTGGTCAGGAAAAGATGGGCATCGCTCTGGCAAAGCTGGCAGAAGAAGACCCGACCTTTAGGACTTATACCGACGAAGAAACTGGTCAGACCATCATCGCTGGTATGGGCGAACTGCATCTGGACATCATTGTTGACCGTCTGTTGCGGGAATTTAAGGTAGAAGCAAACGTTGGTGCTCCGCAGGTATCCTATAAGGAAACCATTAAGGGCGAAGCTGACGTGGATTACAAGTATAAGAAGCAGTCCGGTGGTAGCGGTCAGTACGGTCATGTTAAGATCCGTGTAAGACCGAACGAATCCGGTAAGGGCTATGAATTCATCAACAAGATTGTCGGCGGTTCGATTCCGAAGGAATATATCCCGGCTGTCGATGCTGGTATCCAGGGTGCAATGCAGGCTGGTATTCTGGCAGGCTATCAGGTTGTTGACGTATCCGTAGAACTGTACGATGGTTCTTACCACGAAGTTGACTCTTCTGAAATGGCATTTAAGATCGCTGGTTCTATCGCATTCAAGGAAGCAATGCGTCAGGCTCAGCCGGTTTTGATGGAACCGATTATGAAGGTTTCTGTTATCGTGCCGGATGAATACGTTGGTACAGTTATCGGTGACTTGAGTTCTCGTCGTGGCCAGATTCAGGGTCAGGAAACCAGAACCGGTACCGTACAGGTTGATGCTTTGGTGCCGCTGTCCGAAATGTTCGGTTATACCAACGACCTGCGTTCGAACACTCAGGGTCGTGGTCAGTACACCATGGAACCGCATAGCTACCAGGAAGTACCGAAGAATATTGCTGAAAAGATTATGGCTGCCAGAAAGAAGTAATGCACGTTTTCTGAAAATCAGAAGAAATTTCTGTATTTTTTTGAAAAAAGACTTGCATTTTTCTTGGAAATCTGGTACAATAGTCTTATCACATATCACGGCATAAGCAAGAATAATTTTTAGGAGGATTTTTCCAATGGCAAAGGCTAAATTTGAAAGAACCAAACCGCATGTTAACATTGGTACCATCGGTCACGTTGACCATGGTAAGACCACTTTGACTGCTGCTATCACAAAGACTCTGGCTCTGAAGGGTCAGGCTCAGTACGAAGCTTACGACATGATCGATAAGGCTCCGGAAGAAAGAGAACGTGGTATCACAATCAATACCGCTCACGTTGAATACGAAACTGAAAAGCGTCACTACGCTCACGTTGACTGCCCAGGTCACGCTGACTATGTAAAGAACATGATCACTGGTGCTGCTCAGATGGACGGTGCAATCCTCGTAGTTGCTGCTTCTGATGGCCCGATGGCTCAGACCAAGGAACACATCCTGCTGGCTCGTCAGGTAGGCGTACCGGCAATCGTTGTTTTCATGAACAAGGCTGACCAGGTTGACGATCCGGAACTGCTCGAACTGGTTGAAATGGATATTCGTGAAACTCTGAACGAATATGAATTCCCGGGCGATGAAGTACCGATTATCGTTGGTTCTGCTCTGGCTGCTCTGGAAGCTCCGGACGATCTGTCTGATCCGGCTTACAAGCCGATTCTCGACCTGATGGATGCAGTTGACGAATACATTCCGACTCCGGAACGTGACGATGCTAAGCCGTTCCTGATGCCGATCGAAGATACAATGACCATTTCTGGTCGTGGTACTGTTGTTACCGGTCGTGTAGAAAGAGGAAAGCTGAATGTCAACGAAACTGTTGAAATCGTTGGCCTCTCTCCGGAAAAGCTGTCCACTGTTGTAACTGGTATCGAAATGTTCAGAAAGACTCTGGACTTCGCAGAAGCTGGCGACAACATCGGTGCTCTGCTGCGTGGTATCACCAGACAGCAGGTTGAAAGAGGACAGGTTCTCTGCAAGCCGGGTTCGATTCACCCGCACACCAAGTTCAAGGGTCAGGTTTACGTTCTGAAGAAGGAAGAAGGCGGCCGTCATACACCGTTCTTCAACAACTACAGACCGCAGTTCTATTTCAGAACAACTGACGTAACTGGCATCATCACTCTGCCGGCTGACGTTGAAATGTGCACACCGGGCGACAACGTTGAAATGACTGTTGAACTGATCGCTCCGATCGCGATCGAAGAAGGTCTGCGTTTCGCTATCCGTGAAGGTGGTAGAACCGTAGGTTCTGGCGTTGTAACTTCTGTTATTGAATAATCAACGTAATATGTGATAATTCACGGGGTTTCCCGTGCGAAATTGGGAGAATGGACGAAAGTCTGTTCTCCCTTTTTGTATGTCTCGGCGGATTCGACAAGAAATTGTTAAACTTGCACAAAAACAAATTCTTTTTGAGATTATTTTTTTAGTTCTTTTCCAGCACTCTCTTATTGATTTTTTGGGCGAAATCGTGTATAATGATAACATGCGGTGAAATGTGGGGAAGTTTCCCCTTTTGTGGGGGGATTTTCCGTTACTTTCTTGATTTCAAGCAGAAGGGCGGCGGCAAGGTTGACTTCGCTGATTGGCACTTATTACCACGTTATAGATGCCAAAGGCAGAATGAATTTCCCAACCAAACTGCGAGAATTGCTCGGCAGCTCGTTCTATGTGACGAAAGGTCTGGATGCACATTGTTTGGCAGTTTATCCTGCGGAAGAATGGGAGCGACTTTCTCAAAAAGTAGCAGCCATTCCAGAATCAAAAGGTGCACAGCTGAAACGATGGTTGTTTTCCGGCGCGTGTGAAATGGTGCCGGATCAGCAAGGGCGAATCTTAATCCCACAGGACTTGCGACAGTTCGCCGGTCTGGAAAAGGATGTTGTTGTCATCGGTGCGAATAATAAAGCGGAAATCTGGAACCGTGCAAGCTGGGAAACAGCAAATGCAGCGGTGGATTTGGATGAAATGATGTCCATATTGGATACGCTGGGCTTTTAAGAAAGGAAGAAATTTATGACATTTCAGCATGTTCCTGTTTTGTTGCAGGAAACACTTTCCGGTTTGAACATTCAGCCGGAGGGCATTTATGTAGATGGCACGGTCGGCGGTGCTGGTCATGCCTGCGAAATTGCAAAGCAATTGCATGGGGCAGGCAGATTGATCGGATTGGATCGGGATCCGGATGCGGTTGCAGTTGCAACGCAGCGGTTAGCTCCCTATCCGGCAACGGTGATTCATGCCAATTATGACGAGATGGCACAGGTGCTGCAACGGCTGGAAATTCCAGCTGTGGACGGTATTTTGTTGGATTTGGGCGTTTCTTCTCATCAGCTGGATACGGAGGAACGTGGCTTTTCTTACCATACCGATGCACCATTGGATATGCGAATGAGTCAGTCGGGAATGTCTGCTGCGGACGTGGTAAACACTTGGTCGCAGGAGGAACTGACACGGATTTTATTTGCCTATGGAGAAGAATCGTTTGCTCGTGCGATTGCCCGCAATATCTGTCAGGCAAGACAAGAGCAGCCGATTACAACCACCTTGCAGCTGGCGGAAATTGTGAAAAGCAGTGTTCCACAGCGGGTGCGGCGGGCAAAAAATCCCTGCAAACAGACGTTTCAGGCAATTCGAATCGCTGTAAATGATGAATTTGGACACTTGGAACGGGCATTGACCGCTGCATTTTCCTGTCTGAAACCGGGCGGAAGATTGGCGATTATCACGTTTCATTCTTTGGAAGACCGCATGGTGAAACAGCAGTTTGCAAAATGGTGTCAAGGCTGTACTTGTCCACCGGATTTTCCAAAATGTGTTTGTGGCAAAGTCCCGCAGGGAAAATTGGTGAATCGAAAGCCAATTGTTGCAGATGCGGCAGAACTGGAAGAAAACCGGAGAAGCCGAAGTGCAAAACTGCGTGTCATAGAAAGGAGTGCGGCGATTGATGAAAATAACCGATGAAACCGTACCGGAAGAGGATTTAGAAGAAGCAGAAGATGCGGCCGTTGTAGAAAAACGTCCAAGACGAAAGCTGTTCTATATCGAAGCTGGAAAACGGGGAACGCTGGCAAAAATCATGATCGGCAGCATTCTGGCTTTAGTGTTGTTTTCTTTGGTCATCAATAGTTATGTCCAACTGAATGAAGTTTATTCTCAAATCTCCGCTGCGGAGAGCACCCTGAACGATTTGCAAAGCGAAAACGTCAGAATGCAAACCCAGCTGGAAGGACAAGCTTCCATTCGGAATATTAAAGAATATGCGGAGGATCGATTGGGCTTGCAAAAGCTGGATCGTTCCCAGATTCAATACATCCAGATTCAGACGGAGGATGAGGTTGTCGTCGAAGAACCGGATCAGAACATTTTTGTTCAGATCAAACGGAAATTCAACGACCTAATTGCATATTTAAGAGGTTAATGTGCATATAGTTGGGTAAAACCCGTTTTTGAAGCGGGGAAAATGGTCTGAACATTATTTATTGATACTATCAGCGAGTGCAGCGTTCGCTGCATATTATATAGAAAAAACATCGCTGTTAGTATATAGGCAAAGAAAGAGATACGAAATCGGGTGTCGGAAAAGGAATCGTTCCGGCTTCGTTTACGCAGAATGAGCTGTCGGACAGGGCAGACAAGACGAAGCCGGGCACAATTCCGTTTTATATGCAGGTTCCAGAAATTGCTTTCTGCATCATCGAGAAATTCCTGTCGAATCGGGACAGTTTTATACAGGCGGGGGATTCAAAAACAGTTCCCTGCCTCTTCTATTTTTATGCGGAAAGGGCGTGTCATTTCCTTTGGAAACCATGGACAACAAACCATATGATAAGCTGCGGGCATCTGGGGTCAATGCACCAACTGCAAAAATGAAGTTTCGTACCAATGTTGTCATTCAAATTGCAATGATGTTGTTTGCTTGTGCGATTATTATCAACCTGTTTAAGGTTTCTGTTGTGCAGAACAAAAAATATGAAGCACTGGCGAATAATTACCATTTCGGTACGATGCGATTAGAGGCACAGCGGGGTGCAATTTATGATGCAACGGGGACACCTTTGGCTTGGAGTGCGACGGTTTATAATGTCTATATTGACCCGCAACTCTTTCGGGAGGAAATGGATGATGTTCAGAAAAACAATGAAAGTAAGCAGGCGGCTGCCGAAAAAAACGGCAAAACTGCTACCGACATTGTGGATGTTGCAACGCTCCGTGAAAATATTGCCACCTATCTGGCAGGAAAGCTGAACCTCGAGAAAGCTGATATTGAAAAGGCATTCGATGCAGACGGCAGATATTATATCCTGCAAACACAGGTGGAAAAGAATGTTGCGGATGAAATCGAAAACTATTTTGATAACTTGAATTTGGTTTCATTTGCAACGGAAGCAACCACCAGACGGTATTATCCGCAGGAAGAACTGGCTGCCAGCGTCATTGGGTTTACCAACGGGGACGGCGATGGACAGTATGGATTGGAATATCAGTATAACAATTATTTGGCTGGTGTAGATGGCAGAATTGTTTCTGCACAGGCTGCAAACGGCGAAGAAATGCCATACCGATATTCGACGACATACGAAGCACAAAACGGCTCTTCTCTGTATTTGACCTTGGACACCACCATGCAGTATTATCTGGAAAAGGCAATTGCTGAGATGGCGGTGAAGTTTAATGTGCAGCAGCGTGCCTGCGGCATCATCATGAACCCGAAAACAGGTGCAATCTATGCGATGGCAACCTATCCATCTTTTGACCTAAACAATCCTTCTGATATTTATGATACAGCAACTTCCAGAGCGTTGGATTCTCTAAGCGGACAGGAATACAGCGATGCTTACTTAGCAGCAAGAGAAACACAATGGAAGAATAAGGCGATTTCAGAAATCTATTATCCGGGTTCTGTTTTCAAGGTCTTTACAAGTGCAGCTGCATTTGAAGAAAACTTGATTGACTTGCAGAACGATTCGTTCTATTGTAGCGGTTACTTTACCGTTATGGGCGAGAAAATCGGATGTTCCAACCGAAGTGGTCACGGAACACAGACCTTTACACAGGCACTTACAAACTCCTGTAACCCAGCATTTATGGAAATCGGGCTGCGTCTGGGCGTTGAGAAGTTCTCTTATTATTTCAAGGGCTTTGGTCTGACGGAAAAGACTGGAATTGACTTGCCGGGTGAAGTAGCCAGCTTGTATATTCCGGAAGATACCATGTCAAATGTTGACTTGGCATCCTCTTCGTTTGGTCAGGCAAATAAGATTACACCAATTCAAATGATTACCGCTTATTCAGCTGCCATCAATGGCGGAAAACTGGTAACACCATATCTGGTGCAGGAAGTTGTTGATGCAGATGGCAATATTGTGATGGAACATGAAACCGAAGAAAAGCGGCAGGTCATTTCAGAAGAAACCTCGAAAACCATTCGGGAACAGTTGGAAGCAGTCGTAGAAGGCAACGGCGGACATAATGCCTATATTCAGGGCTATCGCATCGGCGGTAAGTCTGGTACATCTGAAAAGCTGGACGAATATACAGAAGGTCAGGAAATGAAGTATGTTGCATCGTATGGCTGTTTCGCTCCAGCAGATGACCCGGAAGTGATCATGCTGATTATGGCAGACGAACCGGATAACTCCATTGCTTATTACGGTAGTACCGTTGTTGTACCGTACGCAAGAACAGTGATGTCTGAAATCTTGCCATATCTGGGCTTCTATCCGGAATATACGGATGAAGAATATGCTGACCGGAATGTCACCGTTCCGCTGGTACAAGAAAAATCGCTTGACAGTGCAACTGCAACATTAGACGATATGGGCTTGAGTTATGAAGTCGTTGGCGAGGGCAGCAGTGTTGTTTCGCAGTGCCCGAAAACTGGTGCTGTCATTGAAAAGGGCGGAAAGGTCATCCTGTATACAGAAGAAAATACCGAGCCGGAAGTTGTAGAAGTTCCAAACTTGGTTGGACTCTCCGCAGCAGAGGCAAATACAGCTTTGACACAATTGGGGCTGAACATCGTCACGATGGGAGCTTCCTCCGATAATGCGGATGCAAAGGTACAGTTCCAGTCCGAACCGGCAGGTACATCCGTTGAGGTGGGAACGGTCATCAATCTCACGATGTCCATCAATGACCAGAGCGGCTAATTTTGGAAAAGACGCAGCGATTTGCGAAATGGAACACCAACAGGCAGCCCCGTTGCGGTTATGCAAAGAGGAGAAAAGGGGGATGCTTTCCAAAGCGTCCCTTTTTTTGATAGAGCAAGGGAAGATTCCCCAGAATCAAACATTGGAAAAATGGTAAATGAAACAGAAAGGCGGTTATCTGTCATGCGGTTATATGCATTATTAGAAGGCAATGCAGAAACGGAATTAGAGGACAGAGAAATTACTGGGATTACAAATGACTCCCGAAACGTGGAGGAAGGATATTTGTTTGTCTGTATCAAAGGAGAACACTTTGATGGACACACAAAGGCTGCGGAAATGCTGGCAAAAGGTGCAGCAGCCGTGGTTGTTGAACGAGATTTGGGCTTAGGAAAACAGCAGATTCTTGTGCCAAACACCTATATTTTCTATGGACAGCTTTGTGCAGCTTGGTTCGGACATCCGGAACGGGAAATGACCTTTATCGGTGTTACGGGTACAAACGGAAAGACGACCACCACAAATGTGATTAAACACATTCTGACCGCAAATGGTTATTTGGTCGGCTTGATTGGAACGATTCAGAATGAAATCGGTGACCAGATTCTGCATACTGACAATACCACACCAATGGTGTATGATTTGATGGCACTGTATCGGAAAATGGCGGATGCTGGCTGTGATTATGTAGTTATGGAAGTTTCGTCTTTCGGTCTGGTGCAGCACCGCATTGGCCCGACCCACTTCCGGGCTGCGGTCTTTACAAATCTGACACAAGACCATTTGGATTATCATAAGACCATGGAAGCCTATTATCAGGCAAAGAAAATGCTGTTTTCTATCACGGATTATGCATTGATTAACATTGACGATGATTATGGCAAGCGGTTAGCTGGAGAAGTAACCTGTGCAATGGAAACTTATGGAATTTCCTCCAAAGCCGATTATTATGCAGATGCCATTAAATTACGTGCAAACGGAACAAGTTTCTGGATGTGCTATGGCGGAAAGTCCTATCCGGTCGAAATCCAGATGACAGGCATGTTCAATGTTTCCAATGTTCTGGCAGCCAGTGCGGTTTGCATGGAACTGGGACTGACAAATGCACAAGTTTTGCAGGCAGTGCAAAAATGTCGGGGCGTACGGGGCAGATGCGAAGTCATTCCGACTGGAAAGCCGTTCTCTGTCATTTGCGATTATGCCCATACACCAGATGCGATTGAAAACATCTTGAAGAGCGTCAAGGAGTATACCGAGGGCAGATTGATTTGCCTGTTTGGCTGCGGCGGAAATCGGGATAAGACCAAACGCCCGAAGATGGCAAAGGCAGCTGCTGCCTATGCAGATTTTCTGGTGATTACATCTGACAATCCGAGAGATGAAGACCCGAACGCCATTATTCAGGATATTTTAGCAGGGTTAGAAGGCTCTACGATTCCGTATGAAGTCGTAGTTGACCGAAAGGAAGCCATTTTACGGGGCATGCAGATTGCACAGCCGGGCGATGTTTTGGTACTGGCTGGAAAAGGGCATGAAGATTATCAGGTTCTTCCGAATAATGTGCATATTCACATGGATGAACGGGAAATTGTGGCAGATTGCTTGACAAAACTATAAGGTGAGGGACAAATATGGAGAAGTTACAATTATCAGAAATTGCCGCAGCGGTTGGCTCTGAAACACCGCTCGAAGCAGCAGTGAATGACATCTGTACGGATACAAGAAAATTAGAGCCGGGCTGCTTGTTTTTAGCACTGCGTGGGGCAAATTTTGATGGACATCAATTCGTAAAGAAAGCAATTGCTGATGGAGCAGTTGCAGCGGTAACCGATCAGCCAATTGACGGCTGTCCGTGTATCGTTGTGCCGGATACCGGAACGGCATTGCTGCAAATTGCAGCATACTACCGGAAGAAGTTCTCGCCGATTCTGGTTGGCGTAACCGGCAGCGTTGGAAAGACAACCACAAAAGAAATGATTGCACTGGTGCTTTCCGCAGCATTTGAAACGCTGAAAACACAGGGCAACTTGAATAACGAAATTGGCTTGCCGAAAACACTCCTGCACCTTGCACCGGAGCACAAGGCAGCTGTTATTGAAATGGGGATGTCCCACTTCGGCGAAATTCACCGCCTGAGCTGCACCACACAGCCGACCATTGGCGTGATTACAAATATTGGATTTTCTCACATCGAAAATTTGGGTTCGCAGGAAGGTATTTTAAAGGCAAAGTTGGAAATACTGGATGGTATGCAGCCGGATGCACCGCTGATTCTCAATGCGGATGATCCACACCTCGCACCGTTGGCAGGAACGCTTGACCGACCGGTTTATACATACGGTCTGAACGCAAAAGATGCCGATGTCACAGCGGAAGATGTTCAAGAGGGCGAGAATGCAACCACTTTCACGATTGTCACGAAAGACGGCAGAACATTCCCGGCAGAATTGCCTTGCGTTGGTCTGCACAATGTAATGAATGCATTGGCAGCATTTTGTGTCGGTCGGATTTGCGGCATTGCACCGGATGTCATCTGTGCAGCCCTGAAACATTATCAGCCGATTCCATTCCGGCAGAACATTGAACAGCGTGGACCTTATACCGTCATTGCAGATTGCTATAATGCCAGTCCGGATTCTATGCGGGCAGCGTTGTATGTGCTGCGGCAGATGAAGGGCGAGGGCAGACGGGTTGCGGTTTTAGGCGATATGCTGGAACTGGGAAAACTCTCTCCAAAGCTGCATAGCATGGTGGGAGATATGGCATCTTGCAGCCATTTAGACCAGCTGTTCTGCTACGGAAAAGCTTCGATTGACATTGCAAAAACAGCTGCTGCCGATGGAACTTCCGTATTCCATACAGAAGACCCGACAGAACTTTGCAGTGCAGTACGGGCATATCTCCGACCGGGCGATGTGATTTTGTTTAAGGCAAGTCACGGAATGCATCTCGAAACCTGCATAGAAGAAATTTTCGGACAGGAGGAAGTCGCTCATGCCGCTGTGGAGCATTAACACCATTGTTGCACTGCTTTCCTTTGTGATTGCAGCTGCATTCGGAAAGGCATTGATTCCGTTTTTGCATAAGCTAAAATTCGGACAGCCGATTAAAATGAAGTTCGGGCCAGAATGGCACGCCAAAAAACAGGGAACACCAACTATGGGTGGGATCCTGTTCATTCTCTCTACGACCATTGCGGTTGGCGTTGGTTATGGACTGTATCGGGGCTTCTGCACAAATGCGGAAGTATCCGGTGTGGAACAGCTGGACTTGAACCGTGGGGCACAGATGTTCAGCTGTGCGATTTTTGCAATTCTGTTCGGTCTGATTGGATTCATTGATGACTTTAAAAAAGTTGTACAGAAGAAAAATGATGGGCTTTCCCCGATGCAGAAAATCATCTTGCAAGTTGTCGTTGCAGCCGCTTGGCTGGGCGTGCAATACTGGCTGGGCGATCGGGATACCCGATTGGATTTCTCGTTCTTCTCGTTTGATATTTCGTGGTTCTATTATCCATTGATGTTGGTTGTAATTCTGTATCTGACCAATGCAGTCAATCTGACTGATGGCATTGATGGACTTTGCGGAACGGTTACCATGGTGAATATGCTGCTGATGACAGTGATTTGTGTGCTGTTGTCCTTGCAGCAGATGTCGATCTTTACAATGGCACTTGCAGGCGGCTGTCTGGGATTCTTGGTTTGGAATCTGCATCCGGCAAAGTGTTTCATGGGGGACACTGGTTCGATGTATTTGGGTGCATCTGTCGTAGCCGTTGGCTTGGTGACACATAAGCATCTGGTTTTGCTGCTGGTTGCGTTGCTGTATATCTTGGAAGCCCTGTCCGTTGTGATTCAGGTGACTTATTTCAAGTATACAAAGAAGAAATACGGCGAAGGTAGAAGAATTTTCAAGATGACACCGATTCATCACCATTTTGAATTGAGTGGATTCAGCGAATATAAGATTGTCATTACATTTTCTCTGTTTGCCTTGGTAATGGGCATTCTGGGATTGCTGTTGGTATTGTTTGTTTAAAAGTCCTGTTCGCACAGCAGGCGGAAGGTAAAGATGTGCAGGGAGGTTGCATATGGCTGAAACAACTGTAAGTCAAGCAGAAAAAAAGAAGAACCGGTTTCGGTTTCCGCTGTGGCAGAAAGGCGTTCGGTACGGAGAAGTCGATTTGGCATTTTTCTTGATTGTCATCGCACTTTTGGTCATCGGAATTATTATGATGTTTTCTGCCAGCTACGCATGGGCGATTTCAGAGGGGTTAGAGGGCAGTTATTACGCAAAAGAACAGATTAAAATGGCAGTCATTGGGTTGGCTGCGATGTGGTTTTTATCCATTGTTGATTATCATCTTTATAAAACGCCCGGCATTGCGATTTGTGCCTATGTTGTCCCTGTCATTCTATTGATTTTGGTTTTGCTCGTTGGTACGAGTGAGGGCGGTGCACAGCGTTGGCTGGTCATTGGCAGTTTTAACTTTCAGCCGTCCGAATTGATGAAAATCGGCATTGTCATTTTCTTTGCCTATCACATTGAGAAGAATTATGACCGCATGAATCGGTTTAAAACTGGCGTTCTGCCATATTTATTAGCATTGGCAGTAGTTGCAGCTTTGCTCATGATGGAGCCGCACTTGTCCGGTACGATTTTGATTTGTACCGTTGCCCTGTCCATGATTATTGTTGGTGGCATCCGTCCCATGCATTTTTTGGAACTGGCAGTCACTGGTGTTGCTGCAATCATTGGCATTGTGTTGTATCTGTCTATTTCAAAGGGATATGGATACTTCCAGACCAGAATCCAGTCTTGGCTTGACCCATTCGCCGATAGTCAGGGCGGCACATGGCAGACCTGTCAATCTTTGATTGCTATTGGTTCTGGCGGATTGTTTGGTCTGGGTCTGGGCGAATCCCGACAGAAATATTTGTACCTGCCGGAAACGAAAAACGACTTTGTATTTTCCATCGTTTGTGAAGAATTGGGCTTTGTGGGTGCGTTGACCGTTGTTCTGCTGTTCGTTCTGCTGCTGGTACGTGGATTTTATATCGCAAGCCATGCACATGACAAGTTTGGGATGCTGCTGACCGTTGGATTTACCGTGCACATCGGCTTGCAGGCGTTTATTAACATCGGTGTTGTCAGCAACTTAATTCCAAATACTGGTATCAGTTTGCCGTTCTTCAGCTATGGTGGTACGGCATTGATTTTGCAGTTGGCGGAAATGGGAATTGTCTTGAATATCTCCCGTGCTCGGTATCGAGCGGAAGTGCCGGAAAAAGAACCATCTGCCGCACACACAACGGAACAGAAACCAGAACAAAAGGCAGAGCCAAAATCAGAGCCGGAACAGCATCCGGTTCACGAACCAACTGGAAACGGGAATCCTGCCGTTGGAACGGCATAAATGATCAAAACTATGATGCAGATTAAATGAGGTGAAAATTCTATGAAGGTACTTTTTGCAGGTGGTGGTACAGGCGGACACATCAATCCGGCGTTGGCAATCGCTTCGATTATTCAGTCCCATCAGCCGGATGCAGAATTTTTGTTTGCAGGAACGCCGAATGGGATGGAGGCAAAGTTAGTACCACAGTCGGGGTATCAGCTCGCAACCATTAAAGTTGCTGGATTTCAGAGAAAGCTGACGATGAAAAATATCCGTAGAAATGTACAGGCTGCGTGGTATCTTGCCACATCCGGCAAACGTGCCAAGCAGATTGTCAACGAATTTCAGCCAGATATTGCGATTGGTACAGGCGGCTATGTTGCAGGGCCAGTGATTCGGATGGCTGCAAAGATGGGTGTGCCTTGTGCGATTCATGAACAGAATGCATTCCCAGGTGTCACCAATAAGATGTTGTCCAAGGAAGTCGACCATGTGATGTTGACGGTAAAGGAAGCACTGGAATATATGGATTTTGACTGTCCGTATACCATTACAGGGCTGCCCGTACGAGCAGGCATCTTGCAGAAGACAAAAGAACAGGCACGGAAAGAGCTGGGCTTTGATGATAGCATGTGTATTCTGTCGTTCGGCGGTAGTTTGGGAGCAGGCTGTATCAATGAAGTTATGGAAGAATTGATTCCATGGCACGTTAAGAATGGCATGGCAATCAACCACATTCACGGATATGGCGGTATGGGTCGGGAAAGTTTTCCGGCAGCAATGCGGGCAGCTGGTATTCCAATGCGGAGCGACCGTTTGCGGATTACCGAGTATATTCATGATATGGATACTTGTCTGGCAGCTGCGGATTTGGTCATCTGCCGTGCAGGAGCATCCACGCTGGCAGAACTGGAGGCAGCCGGAAAGGCTTCGATTCTGATTCCTTCGCCGATTGTTGCCGGTAATCACCAGTTACACAATGCAAATGTATTGGGAAAAGCAGGTGCAGCGATTGTCATTGAACAGAAGAATGTCACAGTGGAAGGCATGATGCACCATGTGGAAGAATTGTATGAAAATCGTGCAATGTTGAAAGATATGGCGTATCAGGCATCGCAGCTTGCAATTCCAGACACCGCAGACCGGATTTATCGGGTTGTGGAAACCTTGATGGAAAAGGCAGGAAAGCCATTGCACGCATCAGCAGATGATTCTACAGAAACCGATTCTGCGGAAGTTCAGAAAGAAGAACCAAAGACCGAACCAAAATCCGAATAAGAACGGATTCGCACCAAATGATGGGCATTCGCATACCATGAGAAAAAAAGAACTTGAGGTGGTGCGGATGCAAAAACTGGTGATTACAGGCGGCATTCCGCTGGAGGGAACAGTGACGCTGCAAGGGGCAAAAAATAGTGTGTTGCCCATTCTTGCAGCTTCGCTGCTCTGCCGTGGAGAAACCGTACTGGAAAATTGTCCCCGTCTGACGGATGTTTTTTCTGCGTGCCGGATTCTGACGGCATTGGGCTGTCGCTGTTCCATGAAAGGGCATGTTGCCCGCATTCAGGCGGACGGTGTGGACTGTGTGGAGATTTCTGAATCCTTGATGCAGGAAATGCGGTCGTCTATTATTTTTCTGGGGGCACTGTTGGGGCGGTATGGAAGTTGTACGCTGTCCTATCCGGGTGGCTGCGAATTAGGCCCACGCCCCATTGATATGCATTTGCAGGCACTGCGAAGCATGGGGGCAGAGATTGTTCAAAACGGCGGAAAGTTGCTCTGTCGGACAGCAAAAGGGTTGCGGGGAAAGAAAATTTCGTTTAAATATCCATCGGTCGGTGCAACAGAAAATATCATGCTGGCGGCAGTATTGGCAACGGGTACGACCATGATTTATAATGCTGCCAGAGAGCCGGAAATTTGTGACCTGGCTTCTTTTTTGCGGCAGTGCGGAGCAAAGATTTATGGCGATGGCGGCGACACCATTACGATTGAAGGCGTTTCTGCATTACATGGAACGGTTTACCAGATTATGCCAGACCGAATCGTCGGCATGACGTATTTGACCGCTGCGGCTATGACGGGTGGCACGCTGCAAATGAAACAGACAGAGCCATCCCAGATGGAAAACCTGCTGCCCGTGTTGGAACAGGCAGGCTGCCGGCTGGATGTTGCCCAGAAAACAATTTATTTGCATGCACCAGCACGACTGCGAGCGTTGCCGCCGATTCGCACCATGCCGCATCCGGGGTTTCCAACCGATGCACAGGCAATCGTCATGGCAATGCTGACGGGAGCGGATGGTGTTAGCGTCTTTGAAGAAACCGTCTTTGAAAATCGCTATCGCCATGTGGATGCCCTGTTGAAAATGGGGGCAGAGATTTATGTTTCCGGGCAGACAGCTGTGGTGAAAGGTGTTCGGCAGCTTTCTGGTGCACCTGTTCGGGCAACCGATTTGCGGGGCGGTGCAGCCATGGTTCTGGCAGGGCTTGCCGCACAGGGCGTGACAGAGGTCACACAAATTTTTCATATTGATCGTGGATATGAGGCGATTGAAACGGTGCTTTCCGGAATCGGAGCATCCATTCAAAGGGAGATATTGGAATAAGCCGGACTTGGCAAAAAAGACCGGAAAAATAGAAGCAGTGAAAGGCAGGGTGGCAAGCATATGCCAATGCAGGATGTGAAAAAGACAGATATGAAGTCGGAAACCAATGTAAAGCGGGTTCGGAGAAGAAACCGCTGGCTACCGCTTTATATTGCAGTGGTGTTGGTTTTGACAGCCGGTGTCGGCGTGGCGTTGTCTACGACCGTATTTTTTAATGTGGAAAACATTGTGGTAACGGGTGAAGCGGAACAGTATACCGTAACGGATATTGTAAAGGCAGCGGATGTCTGTTCCGGCGATAATCTGATTAAGTTGAATACAGATGAAGTCGCAAAGCGTGTTTATGACAATCTGATTTACATTGAAACCGTGGATGTTCAGAAAAAATTTCCGGATGAATTGGTGATTAACGTGCAGAAATGCCGGGAATCTTATAATATTGTTTATGATAACGGAATTTTATTGGCAAGTGCGACCGGAAAGATTATTTCCAACAGCATGGAAGCTGCGGAGGGGCTGCCGGTCTTTTATGGATATTTGCCGTCGATTCTTTCTCCCGGAGAAAAGCTGAAATCACAGGACGAACAAAAGGATAAGATTTTCTATCTGTTTGCAAAAATCATGTCCAGAGAACTGAGCAGCCCCATCACTTCTGTGGACATGACAGACAAATACAATATGCGTGTTTGTTTCGATGACCGCATTATTTTTGATTTGGGCAACTGGAATGAACTGGAATATAAAATCACACTGGCGGAAAATGTCATTGACCGCCTTGGAATCGACAAATCCGGCTATCTGACCATGGTCGGCAATAATCAGTGTTCGTTCCGGGATAGCAGCGTGGTTGGGGAACTCGACCCGATCAAACCAGTGGAAACACAGGCAACCACTACCACGACCGAAACCGGAACAACCAATGCAAATGGTGCAAATAGCGGTTCTACCGAAACAACCACCACGGTTGTAACAACAACCGTTCCGGAAGAAGAACAGCAGTACCAGTAAACGGGAAACAGGGCGAATCCCGGCGAACTTTCACGGGAAATGAAAATTTTTTTCAAAACCACTTGCAATATGTGCAGAAATATGGTAGTATAATAGGTGTATTTACTGACAATGAAACAGAATGTGCGGTGTCCGTAGATTGCTGGGTGTCATAGAGCAAGAGTTTTTAGGAGGAAGAGGAAAAATGACGGATTTCATTTATGAAGACGCATTCGAGCCGGATGTAAATATTAAGGTGATCGGTGTCGGCGGCGGCGGCGGAAATGCCCTGAACTGTATGGTTGCATCAGGCGTACAGGATATTGAATATATCGCCATCAATACCGATGCAAAGGCGTTGAATAATTCCAAGGCAACGACCCGCATTCAGATCGGTGCAAAGCTGACAAAGGGCAGAGGGGCTGGAAATAAGCCGGCAATCGGTCAGCAGAGTGCGGAAGAAAACAAGGAAGAAATCGAAGCAGCCCTCAAGGGTGCAGATATGGTGTTCATCACTGCCGGCATGGGCGGTGGTACAGGTACAGGTGCTGCTCCAGTCGTTGCAAAGATTGCACAGGAAGCAGGCATTTTGACCGTTGCGGTTGTCACAAAGCCGTTCGCATTTGAACGGGAACAGAAGATGGCACAGGCAGAAAAAGGCATCATGGAATTGAAAAAATATGTCGATTCCCTGATTGTCATTCCGAATGAAAAACTGCTCGAAGGCATGGATAAGCCACTGACGATGCGGGAATCGTTCGCACTGGCAGATGATATTCTGAAAACCGGTGTCAAGAGTATTTCCGACCTGATTGTAGAAGAAGGCTACATCAATTTGGACTTCGCAGACGTTTCCACCATCATGAAGGGTGCTGGATATGCACACCTTGCAATCGGTCACGGTTCTGGCAAGGACAAGGCAAAGGAAGCTGCAAACGCAGTTATCGCAAGCCCACTGCTGGAAACTTCGATTGCTGGTGCAAAGCGTTTGTTGATCAACATCACCATGAGCGAAGATATTCTCTCTTCCGATGTGGACAACGCAACCAAGATGATTACCGACAAGGCTGCCGACAATGTAGAATTCATTTTTGGTACAGCATTCAAGGAAGATATGCAGGATGAAATGACCATCACAGTCATTGCAGCTGGTTTCGATGAAGAACCGGACGAATCCGAAGAAGCAGAAGAATCTGCTGCAGAAGAAGCAGCTGCTCCGGAAGAACCAGAAGCACAGCCGCAACCACAACCACAGCCACAGCAGACACAGGCTGCTGCAAATGGCGGCAAAAAGCCGGCTGACCCGGATGATTTGATGGCAATTTTTGAGATCCTCGACCGGAAATAATTGAGAAATTTAACGATAAAAAGCCGGATGTGAAACTGCATCCGGCTTTTTGTGAATATCACTGAATTTGATTCTGAAAAATTGGAAGAAATGACAGTTTTAAAGCTGTCAGGTTTGTTTTTTCAGAAAACATATTGACAAGATGCCTGTTTTTCGGTATAATAAAACAGTAGCGTGCCTGTGAAACGGGCGTTTTATGCTGCCTGAGAAAAACGGGTCGATCGCTTAATGAAAAAGCGTTGTTTTACAAAGATGTCGGTGGAAATCCGTTCTCGATCCAAAAACTCTTTATTGCAAATGTCGGCTGTTTTTTGAGATCGGAAAACAGAAACGGCGGAATAATGCGATTTGTGTTATTCAGAAAGGAAAGGTCACATTATGTACGAAGATAAGACTTTAGTATGCAAGGATTGCGGAGCGGAGTTCGTATTCACTGCAGGAGAACAGGAATTTTATGCAGAAAAAGGCTTTGTAAATGAGCCGAAGCGTTGCAAGAGCTGCCGTGATGCAAAGAAGAATGCATCTGGAAATAAGCCGGAACGGGAAATGTTCACCGCTACTTGTGCAGCTTGCGGCAAGGAAGCAAGAGTACCGTTTCAGCCGAGAGAAGACCGTGCGGTATATTGCAGCGAATGCTTTGCAAAGATGAAGGAAGCTGAATAAGCACATTTCAAACATACGGGGCAATGGCATAGCGAATCCGCTGTGCCTTGCTTTGTCTTGTATAAAAAAATCCGTTTCGGATAAGCTAATCATATGCTGATAAGCAGGAGGAATCAAAAATGGCTGTAACAATTACAAAGGATACCATTATTGGCGACATTCTGGACATCGCACCGGAAACTGCACCGTTGTTTATGGCAATTGGAATGCATTGTCTTGGCTGTCCGGCTTCCAGAGGCGAAACTGTAGAAGAAGCCTGCATGGTACACGGCATTGAAGTGGAAGAACTGTTGGAAGAACTGAACAAGCAGATTGCATCCAGCACAGCCGCTACCACGACAGAAGCGTAAACGAGATAGCAAAACACACAGGCGGTCGTCCAAGGTTTGTTGGACGACCGTTTTTTATACCACTTAAACAAAGAAACTAGGAGGGAACAGCGATGTTGAATCAACGATTGCAGGCTTGTGCTGCGTGGATTACAGACGGGAAAACGGTCTGTGATGTTGGAACAGACCACGCCTATTTGGCAGCAGAACTGCTCCGGAAAGAACGCTGCCAGTATGTCATTGCGTCCGATATTGGAGAAGGACCGTTACAGGCTGCCAGACGCACCTTAGAACAAGCAGGGCTGCTGCAACGGGCAACTTTGCTGCTTTCGGATGGGCTGGAACAAGTTGATAAAACTGATGTCAGCCATGTCGTCATTGCTGGCATGGGCGGTGAAACCATCATTCATATCCTGCAGCCCTGCGACTGGGTGAAACAAGCAGTGCAGCTGATTTTACAGCCGATGACAAAAGTTCCGGTTTTACGGCAGTGGCTGGCGAAAAACGGCTATGCAATTTTACAAGAGCAAGTTGTAAAAGACGGAAAGTTTTTTTATAACCTTTTACGGGTGCAGTATGATGGCGTTGTTCGTACACTGACCCCATTGGAGCGAGAAATTGGCGTGCAGGATTGGAGCAATGCCGTGGTACAGGCATATGGAAGAAGAAAACGAGAACGCCTGCAAACGATTGCAGAGCAGATTCAGAACAGCAATCCGGCAATGGCAGCGGATTATTTGCAGGTTGTTGCAGAACTTGACCATAGATTGCAGCCGGAATCTGTCTGAATCAAATTAAATCGTAGAAAGGATGATTTTCATGCGAACCGTACAGGATGTTTATAGCATCATCAATACATTTTCACCCTTTTCCACGCAGGAAAAGTGGGATAATTCAGGCTTGCTGGTCGGAACAGGCAGCATGCCCGTGCATAAAGTTTATGTAACATTGGATATCTCCAACGAAACCATTGCAGCTGCTCAGGAACAGGGTGCAGATTTGATGGTTGCCCATCATCCAATTATTTTTTCCCCGTTGAAACGATTATCTCCGGATTCTCCGGTTTGGAAATTAGCAGCAGCCAACATGGCAGCCATTTGTGTGCATACACCGTTAGACCGTGCAAAAGGCGGTATCAATGACCGCTTGCATCAGCTGTTGCAAGAACCATTGCAGCTTAGTGGTGTAATGCAGACACCTGAGGCGGACTGCAATGGAATCGGGTTCGGATGGGCAGACCAAAGCAATACTGACTGGAACGCTAAGGATTTGGCAGAAACATTGCGGCGTGTGCTGGGCTGTACCGTTGTCCGTTATGCTCCGATTGACAGACCGATTCGGAAAATTTATGTAGGTTGCGGCTCGTGTGCATCCATGCTGGAGGATGCTGCTGCATGGGGCTGTGATGCAATGATTACAGGCGATGTTAAGCATGACCGCTGGTATGCCGCTAAGAATCTGGGAATTGCACTGTTTGACTGTGGGCATTATCATACAGAACAGGTTGCTGCTCAGATTCTGACGGAACAGATTCAAGCAGCGTTGCCGGATTTGCCGTGTATTTGTGACCCACACGGCGATCCGGTTTGTTATGCAATGGGAGGCGAGCAGAAATGAGTGTTTGGCGTTGTCCGATTTGTGCCGCTTCGATGCAGCATGAAGAACATGGTTTGCACTGCCTGAATGGGCATTGTTTTGATTTGGCAAAGAGCGGATATGTGAATTTGCTGCCTGTTCAGCAGAAACATACCAAGCAGCCGGGCGATAACTTGCAGATGGTACGGGCAAGACGGGATTTCTTGCAGGCAGGCTATTACCAGTCGTTTCAACAGGCACTTTGTGAAATGATGGTGCAGGCAATGCCGCAGCAGGGCATTTTATTAGATGCCGGATGTGGCGATGGCTATTATACGAAAGCGGTTACCGAGGCGTTGCAGGCTGCCGGAAAAGCAGTACACGTCTATGGTGTGGATATTTCGAAATATGCAGTTGATTTGGCAGCAAAGCAGGAAAAGGCAGCGACATTTGCAGTGGGCAGCGTCTTTCATTTGCCGGTGTCTGACCATTGCTGTGATGGGATTTTTTCCTTGTTTGCACCATATGCCGGAACAGAATTTCAACGAGTGCTGAAAAAACAGGGCACGATGATTTTAGGCATTCCGGGAGCAGAGCATTTGATGGGCTTAAAACAGGCAATTTATGAAACCCCATATGAAAATGTCGTAAAACCATATGATTTAGAGGGATTTTCTTTTGTTGGAAAGCAGACAGTCACCGGAACGATTTTCCTGCCCAATCCAACCGCCATTCAAAATCTATTTGCAATGACTCCGTATTATTATAAGACGGGACAAAAAGAACAGGAACGGCTGGCAGCACTGGAAACGCTCGAAACAGAGATTTCCTTTGAACTGCTGCAATATCAGCGAGAATCTTAAACGGAAAGGAGCATCTTCATGGCTTTAGATGGTGCATTTTTATATGCTGTCCGACAGGAGTTGTCGGGGCTGATTGGTTCAAGAATTGAAAAGATTCATCAGCCAGCAAGAGAAGAAATTCTCATTTCGCTCCGAAATATGGAGGGCAGCCATAAGATTTTAATTTCTGCATCGGCTGACCGTGCACGGGTGCATTTGACACAACAGAGCATTGATAATCCGCCTGCTCCGCCGATGTTTTGTATGCTGCTGCGGAAACGGCTGGGAAATGGAAAACTTCTTGCAATTCGACAGGATGGATTGGAACGTGTACTGTATTTTGACTTTTCCTGTGTGAATACACTGGGCGACGTGGTACAGTTGACGCTTGCCTGTGAAATCATGGGGAAGTATTCCAACTTGATTTTGATGGATGAAACCGGAAAAGTTGTTGACAGTATCAAGCGAGTGGATGCAGAGATGTCCCGAAAGCGGTTGGTTTTGCCGGGTGTTGCCTATGCATTGCCACCAGCAGAACCACGGTTGAATTTCCTGACAGATTCCATGGAAACCATTCAGGCTGCGATTACTGCACAGACCGGAGCACTTCCAAAAGTTTTGTTGAAAACGCTGGAGGGCGTTTCTCCGGTATTGGTACGGGAATGGGCATTTTTTGCCGGAAACGGGGAAGAATGCCGAGCAGAAGCCTTGACCGCCGTACAGTTGAAACGGTTACTGGAAATCCTGCAGCAGACCAAGGAACGCCTGTTGCAGCAGAATTGTGTGTTTACCGTTGCTGCAACAAAAGAAGGGCAGTTGAAAGATTTCTCGTTCTTACCATTGCATCAATATGGTACGCTATTGGTCACAAAGACGTTTCCATCTGCTTGTGCGGTACTGGATTATTTCTATGCGGAGCGTGACCGATATGCTCGTGTCCGGCAGCGTGCAAATGACTTGTTTCATCTGTTGTTGCACGCAACCGAACGGATTCAGAGAAGAATTGCTGCCCAGACAGAAGAACGCACGCAATGTGCGGAAAAAGATACCTTCCGCCGGAAAGCAGACCTGCTTTCTGCCAATCTCTACCGCCTGAAAAAGGGTGATACGGTTGCAGAACTGGAAGATTTCTATGAGCCGGATTGTCCGATGGTATCCATTCCGCTGGATGTTCGCCTGACACCGCCACAAAATGCACAACGGTATTATCAGCAGTACAAGAAAGCCTGCACAGCAGAAACGGTATTGACGGAGCAGATTGCAAAGGGTAAAGCGGAACTGACATATTTGGAAAGCGTACTGGATGCGTTGACCCGTGCAGAAACAGAAGCAGATATGGAACAGCTGCGACAGGAACTGATCGAGCAGGGGTATCTTCGTAAGACCAGCCGCAACCGCAGACCCGTGAAAATTCAACAGCCGCTTTCTGTCACGGCGACAGACGGCACGCAAATTTTGATTGGACGGAATAACCTGCAAAACGACCGTCTGACCCTGAAAACCGCAGCAAAAACAGATGTGTGGCTGCATACGCAAAATATTCCGGGGTCGCACGTCATTATTTGTACGCATGGAGAAACGCCATCGGAACAGACGATTTTAGAGGCAGCACAACTTGCCGCTTGGTATAGCAAAGCACAGCAGTCCGCACAAGTGCCTGTGGATTATTGTCTTGTAAAATATGTGAAGAAGCCAGTCGGTGCAAAGCCGGGCATGGTGATTTTCACGAATCAAAGAACGCTATATGTCACCCCTCGACAGACCTTGGAGGAAGAAGAAACCATATGATGGAACGACTGGGAGCAGATTTTTTTCATCGGGATTGTTTGGAAGTTGCACCGGATTTGGTGGGGAAGCTGCTGATTCGGCAGCTGCCGGATGGAACGATTTTGCAGGAACGCATTGCAGAAACAGAAGCCTATCGGGGAGAAGAAGATGAGGCTTGCCATGCTCACAAAGGCAGAACCAAACGAACAGAGTTGCTTTATCGGGAAAGCGGTTTGATTTATGTGTATCTGTGTTATGGGATGCATTGGCTGATGAATGTGATTACTGGCGAACCGGAGCAGCCACAAGGGGTGTTGTTTCGTGCAGGGGTTGTGCATGATGGTCCTGCAAAGTTGACGAAATACTTGCAGGTGGATCAGCAGTGGAATGGCAATAGCTTTTTGACTTGCTCGAATTTGTGGGTTGCAGATGATGGATTTCGTTCGAAGATTCAGACAGCGGAGCGGGTTGGCATTGGATATGCTGGGGAAATCTGGCAGAAAAAGCAATGGCGATTTCTCATTCAAAAATAAAGCATTGCCGCAGGCAAATAAAAAGTTTTTCGGTGCAGCAGTTTTTCAAAAATGCTGCCGAGGTGTGGGCGAGTAGCCCACATTTGCGGAGCAAATAGAAACTGCACAATATGAAATGCAACAAAAATCTAAAAGAGAATCGGAGGAATCGCAATTGCCTTTAAAAATTAAAAGGTTGTAATGAGATACAAGGTTTCAGGGGCAATTGCGATTCCCAAGGCAAGCTGGGGATGTGCCCCAGCCTTGCCGAACCGGATTCGGGTGGTTTCCCTAAGAGCAATGTTTCACATGAAACACTGCTTTAGGGAAACCAATTGTGTGCGGTTCGGCAGAATCGCTTCGCTGTCTGCCTGTGTGCTGTTCGCCGTGGGTTGCGTTGTCCGAATTGCCTATGAATCTTTCTTAGATTCTAGTTTTCCTGAATTTTTTATGTTTCTTGAATGGCGAACAGCATTTACCGATTTTTCTTAGATTTCAATACCATCTCATCAATACCTCTGTTAAGGGGGACAGCTTGTCCCCCTTAACAATCCCTCTCCGCCGAGCTGAGCCAGCTCGACCGCAGTTGCCTGCGGCTCGTATTTTGCAGCCGATTATTTATCTTTTGGATGAAAGCAAATGGCTGCCAGTAATCCAAATCCCAATGCTGCTGACAATCCGCCAGCAGCAGCTTGCAGTCCGCCCGTAAAAACGCCTAAAAATCCATCTTCTTGAATCGCATCCCGTACGCCCTGTGCCAGCAGATTTCCGAATCCGGTCAGCGGAACGCTTGCACCACCGCCAGCCCAGTCGATGAGTTTGGGATACAATCCGACCGCAGACAGCAGAACCCCAGCAACGACATATCCGGTAAGAATCCGAGCAGGAGTTAATTTTGTGTAGTCAATGAGAACTTGTCCGATGGCACAGAGCAAACCGCCGACCAAAAATGCAATCCAGCAATCCTGAATCATGCAGTGACACCTCCTTTTTTATGTTGTTTCACGTGAAACAATTCCCTGCACTTCTACTAAATGGCTGATAGATGGAATGCTTTCGCCTTGCTGAATCAGCATTGGAGAGAGTAACGCACCCGTTGCAGCAAACAACATGCGGCGAACTGTTCCAGTTTCCAGCTGCCGATAGAAGTGACCGCAGAACAGACTGCCCGCACAGCCGCAGCCAGAACCGCCAGCATGGGTATCCTGTGTTTCCGGGTCGAACATTTTTGCTCCGCAGTCCTGATGAATGCTGGCGGCATCGTAGCCCTGTTTCATTAGTAAGTCGCAGAATAAATTGCTGCCGATGATGCCCAAATCTCCTGTGACAATCGCATCATAATCCGCAGGGGAAGTTCCGCTTGCCTGAAACCAGCGGATGTAGGTATCCGCTGCCGCTGGAGCCATTGCAGCCCCCATGTTGTTGGCATCGGTGACGCCGAGGTCTTGAATCCGTCCGATGCAGCCGCCAGTAATGCAGGGCGTTTTTATTTCAGCAGTTGCAGCCAGAACCGCTGCTCCGGAGGCGGTGCATGTCCATTGTGCTGTTGGGGTTCGTTGTGCTCCGTAGGAGAGCGGAAAGCGAAATTGCCGTTCTGCGGTGCTGAAATGGGAGGAAGTTGCAGCGATAAAATGTCTGCCTGCTCCGCCGTCCGCTAAGAGTGATGCCAGCAGTAACCCTTCTGACATGGTGGAACACGCTCCATAGATTCCCAGAAAGGGAACTTCTAACCCTCGCAATCCATAGGAACTACTGGTGCATTGGTTGACCAAGTCGCCGGCAAGGATGCCGTCAAGTTGTTCTGGTTGTAAGCCTGCCTTTTCAATGGCGAGAGAAACCGTTTCCCGTTGTAAAGCTCCTTCTGCCTGTTCCCAAGTGGTCTGTCCGAAATAACTGTCCGAACAGATGCGGTCGAAGCAGGCAGACATTGGCCCTTGTCCTTCTTTTTCTCCGGCAATGGCAGCCGTTGCAAGGATGGGGATGGGATGCGAGCAACGAAATACCCCTTGCCCAATGAAATTTGCCATAAGGAACACCTTCTTTTTCCGTAGTGATAAAGGTAGTATGGGCGGTGGGGAGAAAAATATACAGAGAATGAAAAAATTGTAATGTTTCACATGAAACATTGCACAAACTAAAAAGTTTTTTGATCCAACAATTTTTCAAAAATGTTGGCGAGGTGTGGGCGAGCAGCCCACATTTGCGAAGCAAATTAGATTTGCAGATATGTTTTTCCTGCTGCAATTGCATTTTTTGAAACTGTCCAATTCAAACAAAGTTGTATCATAAAGAAGTAAGGTTGTAAGTTCGAGCAAGGCAACGGGGCAATTGCAGCATGCTGGTAGGCAAAAGCAGGGGTGGAATCCCCTTTTGCCGGATGTTGAAGATTGTTTTCTCTAGGAGCAGTTCTTGATTTGTTTCATGTGAAACATTGCTTTTGCAGAAATTGACCGTTCAAAAAAACGAGCCGCAGGCAAATGAAAGTTTTTTGATCCAACAATTTTTCAAAAATGTTGGCGAGGTTCAGGGCGAGCA